>Ga0102593_1000087_pt1 | contig 249481 bp, 226 predicted proteins | sample AraplaCol_mMS_r2_2_FD_76862 | JGI IMG/M metagenome (GOLD analysis project Ga0102593, IMG submission 76862) | Arabidopsis root microbial communities from North Carolina, USA - plate scrape MF_Col_mMS_r2 (SPADES assembly) (version 2) | ecosystem: Host-associated > Plants > Roots > Endosphere...
GCAGTTCTATATCTTCTTGGCTTGCCTCAGGGCTTGCAGAACGTTGGGATCACCTGTCAGCTGTTCAGCGATTTTCAGACCATCGCGAACGCCCTCAGGAGCAACGGGCGTCCGATTTCGCCCGTTGACGCCCAGTACGGACGCAAAGTCTGCAGATAGTCCGAGCTGTCGGCGGCCCTGAAGTAGATCAGGCTCCATGTGAGATGCTGCTTGGCAACGCCATTCTTCGTGTCGCCAGGTTGGATCAGTCTGTTCGCAGCACGGCGACTGCGACAGTCACACTCGATGGCATTGAGCTTGATTGCGAAGATTGCAGGTGGCTCGCTCTCAAATACGGAGACCGTCTAGAAGTTCGCGAGTAACGACATCCCACTGTCATATCTGAGGTTGGCACTCCCGGCGGACGACGCGTAGAGTGTGGTGGCGAAGGAGCTTACCAACGTCGACGATCCGATGGACAGCATAGCAAGGAAATAAAACGCTGAACGCAAACGACGGGTTGCTCGCCTGCAGTATGCGCTGGCAGGCGAGCAATAGGAGCGATGATCACGCCTGCTTTCTGAGGGCCGCAAGCAACTCCTGCGCCAGAGGCCCAGCGGAAGCCGGATTTTGACCAGTGATGAGGCGACCATCGACGACGACATGAGGCTCCCAGTTCGCCGCAGACGAATAGATAGCACCCTCGCCCGTCAAGGCATCTTCAAGCTCGAACGGCACATCCTCGCGGGCGTAGTCGTATTCCTCCTTTTTCGAGAAGCCCGTCACCTTTTTGCCGCGTACGAACGGTGTTCCGTCGCCAAGATCAACGCCAAGTAACGAGCACGGTCCATGGCAGACCGCGCTGACGATCTTGCTCGTCGTCCAGGCGCGCACGATCGCACTCTGGACCTCACGATTGCGTTGGATGTCGACCATCGGCCCCAGGCCTCCGGGAATGAGGATCGCATCATAATCCGCGGCGTTCACTTCGCACAGCCGACGACTGCGGTTCAGTCGGCGGAAAGCCTTGCTCCCACGAAACTCTTTCTGCGCGGCGTCTTTCTCGTCATAGGCGTCAAACGGAGTCCATCCGCCAGCAGGTGACGCGAACTCGACGGCGACGCCCGCCTTGTCGAGGACGTCAAACGGATGAGCAACCTCCGCGAAGAAGAAACCGGTGGGACGATTGTGCGGACCGATCACTGCTGCATTTGTGACGATGAATAGAACGTGCTTTGTCATTTGCTTCTCCGTTTGTTTATACTTGGCATACGGGGATCTTGCTCGTTGGCGGACGCCACCCGCGTACTTAAAGTGTCACGGCCGGCTCGGTGGAGCGGCGTCTAGAGTTTGGCCAATTCACGATCCAGGAAGCCGCGAATTAGCGGAACCATTTCATCCAACTTGTCTTCGAGCGCGAAGTGTCCGGAATCGAGCAAGTGGATTTCGGCCTGTGGCAGATCCCGAAGGTAGGCACGCGCTCCTTCCTCAGGGAAAACCTTATCGTTCTTTCCCCAGACGATTAGCGTCGGCGGCTGATGGTCGCGGAAGTATTTCTGGAATGCTGGATAGAGCGGCACGTTGGTACGGTGGTCATAGAAGAGATCCATTTGGATATCTTTGTTACCGGGCCGATCCAGGAGCGCTTGGTCCTGGACCCAGTTGTCAGGACTTATGCGGCTGACGTCCGACACTCCGTCGGTATATAGGAACTTGGTCGCCTCGAGGGTCACCAGGCCAGATAGCGCGTCCCGGTGTATGCTCGATCCGTCCGCCCAATAAGCCTTTATCGGCTCCCAGAGTTCTCGCAGACCCTCATCGTAGGCGTTTCCATTTTGGATAATCAACGCGGTGACACGATCGGGGTGTTTCAGTGCAAGCCTGTAACCGACAGGTGCGCCGTAATCCATCACGTACATCGCGTAGCTCTGGACACCGATACCGGACACCAGCTCGTCGACGATGTCTGCATACGCCCCAAAGCCATATTTGAAATCCTTGTGATCCGGAGCGTCGGAATGCCCAAAACCGGGAAAATCGGGGGCGATAACGTGGTATCGATCCGCCAGTTGGGGAATGAGATTTCGGAACATGTGTGAAGAGGTTGGGAACCCGTGAAGCAAGAGCACGACGGGAGCGTCCGCCGGTCCAGCCTCCCGATAGAAGACGTTCAAGCCCTGGATCTTGGCTGACCGATAGTGCACGGTGACGACCGTCGCGTGCATCTCTGGGGCGGTCTGCGCACCGGCATTCGCCGTCCGCGCAATAGGTGCCGCGGAGACGATAGCTAGCAGCAAGGCTAAGACAAAACGGCGCATGCACGTTCTCCCTTCTTACGATCGGACAGTGCTCATTTCGTTGCTGGATATTGCCTGACCGCAGAACGCCGAACGAGTTAATCGTCGTAAATCCCAGGGAAACGAGCATCGCGATTGACCTAGGGCGTAACATCGCTGGCGCTGGATGGAGCGTTGGTCCGGCGAAGACGCCCAGGCGCGGCAACTGGACTGCGACAGTCAAAACGCAGTTACAGCGACGTTGAGCTAGCCAAGTAACAGGGCGGGCCAAAAACGGGGTGTTGAACACCGTCAAATCGTGAGAATGTTGCTATCCCCACTCGCGCGCAGCCGCCGCGTTTCACGCATGTTTACATCATTTCACCTGCGTTGCGGCCACTTCTGTCGTATTGCTCGATTAAGTCGAAAGCCCGCGATGGCGGAACGTGCCGCCAAGCAACGGCCGGGAGACGCGAATGCCATCCGTTCTGACCGATTTGTGGATACAGTTCTCTATACTGTTCGGAGCCAGAGCAGCCGCCCATATAGTGTCTCCCGCTCCTGGAACCCGTCGATTGATCATCGACTGCGTGTTTTTCTTGGCACTGACTGCCTTACTGCTTTGGAACGGCATACCGCCCTACTCTGTGGAAGACCTGGGGTCTGCGGTAACGTTGCGCTTCGTGCACGGGAGCCTCAAGACCATATGGTGGCTGGCGGGTGCAATGGTTTTAGCGAATTGCGCGCGCGTCTTTCTAATTCTTGAACACAAGCCTCGCGAAGGCAGACTTCTTCAAGATCTCGTCGTAGCAATTATCTACGTAAGCGCAGCGTTATGCATCATAGCCTATGTGTTCAGCCTGCCGGTCGGAACAATAATTGCGACATCCGGCGTCTTCGCCATCGTACTCGGCCTTGCCCTTCAAAGCACTTTAAACGACGTGTTCTCGGGCATCGCGCTCAACCTCAACAGGCTCCTTTCTGTGGGGGACTGGGTCGTTCTGGACGATGACGTTCAGGGCAAGGTCGTGGAGACCAACTGGCGGTCCACACAGTTTCTCAACAAAACTGGCGACCTCGTTGTTGTCCCCAACAGCATGTTAGCGAAGAGCCGCATAACAAATCTGAGTGTGCCAGACATCTCACATGGAGCCAGCCTGACTGTTAAGATGCAAGCGAGTGTGCCACCCAAAGCCATCGAAGACACGATGCATCAGGTGCTGCTTGGTAGCAGGGAGATATTGAGATCGCCAAGCCCATCGGTCTCGATAACGGGTATGAGTCGAGACAGCATCGAAGTGGAACTTTCATTCCGTGTACCCACCTTGTTATCTGTTGCGAAGGCGAGGAACGAAATATTCGACCTGATTTATCGCCACACCTTCGCTGCCAGCTTGCCACTTGCTTCAGATCCTCCCGCGGAAAAAACGGCGGCGGGTGCTGGAAAACCTGATTTTGTTAAGAGCCTCATCAGCTTGGCACCGATTTTCGCCAATCTCACGAACGACGAAGCGAACGCACTGGCCTCTTCCGCCGAGCGCGTGGTGATGAAGCAAGGAGCGGTAATCGCTAGGAAAGACTCGACGACTAGCGCACTTATGATGTTGGCACGTGGCGTCGCGATTGTCGAAGACGGTGTTGATGACGGAAGGATTGAGTTCGCAAGGCTCTCGCCTGGAGACGTTCTTGGAGAAAGAGGCGTTTTGCTGGGTAGTAAGGAAGTGGCCGATACCATATGCCTTACGGATGTGACGCTATATCAGATAAGCAAAGGCAAGATTGCAGAGATACTTAGAGAACGCCCCGCCATCGCTGAGGACCTCGCAGCTTTGCTGCTTACGCGCACAAAGGCGGAGGACGCGCTTCACCAAGCCAGCAGTGACCGCGCTTCCACGACAGCCCCCGACCTGAGGATGCGGATCCTTAGGCTCTTCCATCTCTAGGAATTCCCGTGCTTTAGCAGGATTTAACGAGATGCGTGACCTCGTGTGTTCTAGCCTGGATGTCGTGGGAGAGCATCCCACGCAAAAATAACGATCGACGGCCAATGCTGCCACTTTCCCACTAGGCGGCCTCTCATCGACGCCGCCCGGATGCAACGGGAAAGTCAAACAATCGATCGAGTTTTCACGCCGAAAATCGGCAAAAAGGAGACTTCAGATGATGACGATTTTGTCGACCGCAGCACTTCTGCTTTCAAGTTTGGCGTTATCGACCGCGGCCTGGTCCGCGGATGGGGCTGCAAAAACAGTCGTACTTGTCCACGGCGCTTTCGCCGACGGGACATCGTGGCAAAAGGTAATTCCGCGCCTGGAGAAGGCTGGCCTCAAAGTAATAGCCGTACAAAATTCTCTGGACTCGCTTGAAAACGATGTCACCGCTACCAAGCGCGCGATCAAGAACGCCGAAGGCCCTGTAGTTCTCGTCGGCCACTCGTGGGCAGGCGTTGTCATAACGGAAGCTGGAACTGATCCGAAGGTGAAGTCTCTAGTCTATGTGGCGGCCTACGCGCCCGATAAAGGGCAGTCGTTAGAGGACGTTACGTCAAAATATCCCCAGCTGGAAAGCCGCAAGGAATACATGAAGGACGACGACGGCTTCTTGAGGATCAGCGACCAAGGCATCAAGAAGTACTTCGCAGCTGATCTCGACCCTGAATCTAAAGCGGTTGTAGCTGCGACGCAGGGTCCGTTCCACGTCAGATGCCTTAGCGCAAAGGTCTCGGAAGCGGCGTGGCGCGAGAAACCGACTTTCATGGTGGTGGCAACCAAAGACCAGATCATCCCGCCACAGCTCGAGAAGGATCAGGCTAAGGCGGCCAACGCCAAGGCGATCGAAATACCTTCAAGCCATGTCGCGATGCTATCGCATGCCGAGGAAGTATCGGATCTGATAATTCAGGCGGCAAAGTAAAGTGGATGGGAGAAGGCGCGATGACGAGCTATTACGAAATGACCTACCGCCGGCTCGCCGTCGAAGACACGGAGATCTTCTATCGCGAGACGCATCCGAAAGATGCGGCATCGACTTCTCCTCCCATTTTGCTACTGCACGGGTTTCCTTCAACGTCGCATCAATACAGAGCTCTTATGGAGCGACTTGGAGGAAGCTTCCGCATGATCGCTCCCGATTATCCCGGGTTCGGTCAAAGTACCGCTCCTGTCAGCAAGAAGGAGGGAGGAACATTTGAATATTCATTCGACAACCTTTCACGTGCCATCGAGGCCTTTATAGATACCCTTGGCCTAACCAGGGTGATCCTTTACATTTTCGACTTTGGTGCCCCAGTGGGGATGAGGATCGCAACCAGAAGGCCGGAACTCATAGCCGGCCTGATCATTCAAAACGGAAACTGTTACGACGCCGGATTGTCGGAGGCAGCAAAGAGGCTAATGTCGGCTCGACCAGAGGATCCCGCAGTCACCGCCGAACTATCAGGGCTGCTCACAGCAGAGGGAGTTCGCTTCCAGTACCTCACGGGAACATCGCGGCCGGAACGTATAATGCCGGACAATTACGATCTCGATTTGCACTACATCGAGCAGCCGGGTCGCAAGCAGTCACAACTTGACCTGCTTCTCGACTACAAGAGCAACCTGCCCCTTTACCCGCAATGGCAGGAATGGCTGAGAGCCAACGTGCCGCCCGCACTGATCGTCTGGGGTAAGAACGACCCCTTCTTCACACCGGCAGGAGCACAGGCATACCTGGACGATCTCCCCAATGCTCACCTACAATTTCTCGAGACTGGACACTTCGCGCTCGAGGAATGCCTCCCTCAGGTCGCGTCCCTGATCGGCCAATTTTTGGCTGGCTTCAACGCTCGCCCCCAGACGTGAAGCTTAGCGTGCGAAAAACTCGGACAATTTCGAATTTTGCGAGGTTGCGCGATCATCGATGAGTACTTCAACGATGGAGAAATTACATGCTAATGTTTCCTACGTTCGCCTTTGCCGCCCTCGCCCTCGGCATCTGTGGATAGCGGTTCGCATCCATTTGTCTCCGAGACCGCCAAGACGGACTCGACCCTGGTTCTGGCCACCGCGACCAGCGAAGATTCAAACCAAAGCGGAAGTGACGCTGCCGTCAGTTCGATGCCAAGAAATGCGTTTCCATCCTCGCGGAACGCCCAGAGGAGAGCACTGCGCAGGTCAGCCGACCGGGTAACCAAACCGATACCTCGGCTCAATTATGTTCTTTCTAATATTGGGGTAGCATCATGTCCGTCGCCACCTCCTCCCGAGGCGACCAAGGACCAAGGCTTGCTGGTCTCCCCTCCGCACCGCCGCCTGCGATACGGTCCAAGAGAGCCGCCCCCCGCCGGGGCGGCTCGCATTTCTAGTTCATCGCAACGGATCCAGCCACCTCTCTCGAGGAGCTACCGCTCGAGACGCGTTGCCTCGAACAGGAACCACAGCCTGCCTTCCGCCTCGTCGATCCAGTTCTCGATGAGGCTCGTTGTCGCATGGTCATCATGTGAAGAGGTCAGCTCATGTAGCTGACGTAAGATACCGACAAGCTGCTTGTTGTCGTCACGAAGCTCGGACAACATGTCTCTTGGCGTCACGAAATCCGCGTCGTTATCGAGGATCCTTTGAAGTCGCGAGATATGACCTATCGATTTCAGCGTCGGCCCGCCAACCTTTCGAGCACGCTCGGCGATATCATCCGTCATCGCGAAAAGCTGGGCTCCTTGCTCATCAAGCATCAAGTGATAGTCGCGAAAATGCGGTCCGGACACGTGCCAATGAAAGTTCTTGGTCTTGAGGTAGAGTGCGAAAACGTCCGCCAACAGAGCCGTGAGCGCTGCCGCGATATCACGGGTTGCGTCCTCCCCCAGGTCCGTCGGCGTTGAAAGCGGAAGGCTTCGGTGTTGATGCGCTACTTTTCTGTCCATGGCGTTATCCTTTGATGGGGAGGAAGCTCAAGAGTGCCAGCGCAAGTTTACCCGCTGAACGCCCGCAGAGAAACTTTCGATGGTTTAAATACACTATACTCGAGTGCAACGAGAGGCTTGCAGGCCTTATACCGGGGAATAGTTGTGGCTTGGCCCAACCGCGCGGACGCGCAGTAACGATGACCTCATTCAGCCGGCCCTGATTGAAACGACATCGGATCAGCTGGTTTGGCGTTCTATCGGGACAATGCCGCATTCAGGCAAAGATCGGCATCACGAGGCTCCGAGCGTCGGTTGTTCGCTCCCGGGTGTCCTTGAAGGCGCTGTCGTCCGCGTTCGCAAGAGTTTGGGACCGTTCGAAGGAAAGGTGCAGCGAGACGTCCTTTACCAACTCTGCCAAGGTCCTCGCCTGCATTTTTTTCATCAATTTTGCACGATGCACTTTCACGGTGATTTCGGTGATTCCAAGGAGGGCGGCGATCTGCTTGTTCAACAGTCCGTCGACAACGCCCTCCAAGACCTCGCGCTCTCGTGACGTCAAGGCGTGAAAACGCCGGTCAATCGCAGCCTTGGAACGATTGATGCTGGCACGCTGCCTATACGCCAGATCAGCGGCGCAAACGGCGTCGAGGACTTCCTGCTCCCGGAAAGGTTTCTGGATAAAGTCGAATGCGCCGGCCTTCATCGCGCGCACGCTCATGTTCACGTCTGCGAAGCCGGTCATGAACACGATCTGGGACTGCGAGCCTCGATGCGACAGGCGCTGCTGAAGATCAAGGCCACTCATCCCCCGCAGCTTTACGTCCAGCAAAATACAGCTGGGTTCGACGGTAAGTGGAGATGAGAGAAACTCGGAGGCTCCGACGAAAGTCACGACCGGAAACCCAACGTTCTCGATCAGGCTCGATACCAGCATGCGAGTGTCCGGATCATCCTCGATGACTGCAACGCACCCCAGATAATGAAGATCGTCATCCCGAGTGGAACTCGTTGCTCGCCTTGATGTAGAAATCATCATTGACTTTCCTCTCGCGTTTCGACACGTTAACTTTACGCGTGTTTCCCCATGACAAAACGTTGAAGTCGGTGAAATGGTGTCAAACGGCGCGAAAGCCGAGGGAAACCCACTCCTCTCACTATTGCCCGCCGTAGCCCCTCCCACCACGGCCGTATGCCCTGATGAAGGCTTGCACCGTCAATGCAAGATCAGCAACGGCCTGGTCCAATTCGTCGCCGGACTTTGGGAACGGCAGGGGTAGATCCCCCAATGTCCAAGTCCTGAGCTGCATCTCGAGAACCGATGACATGGCTTCGTAGTAGTCGGCTCGCTGTGTATCGACCTGAGGATCGTGGTCCCCGAGAGTTTCGAAGACTGCAGACGCTCCGCATACATTTCTCAGCGCCAGGAGAACACTATTCAGAGCATCTGAGCTGGCTATGGCACCGTTGCCGAGACTTAGTCCCATCGCCGCAACCTCAGCCCTGGAGCTGCCGACACCCGCGTCCGCCTGTGCCTTCGCAATCTCCGCCGAATGCGGCCCGTGGCGCGACCTTCGCACGCTGGACGCAAATGACAGGTTTGCGGATACGGCTGTCCGGAGAGTATCGGAAATCGCGACACGATCCTTGGTCGGGAATATCAATATGCTCGCAACCACACCGAAGAGAGCACCAAGACTCTCGTTCACCGCTCTTAAAAAGATCAGATCGTCTGCGGGTCTGATGAGGTCAGAGAGCAACATGAACATCGGCGTCAGGAAGATCGTGAATAGCGCGTAATTCACCGTGCGTAAGGCAATGACCGCGGCCGCGAGCGGAACGATCGCTAGAGCCATCGCAACGTCGCCAGGGCTGTTCATGAGCAGCCCCGCGGCGACCAACCCGCCGAGGAGAGTGCCTGTTGCTCGCTCCAACACCCGGGCCCAGGTGTTCCCCAAAGCCGGCTGCATCACGACCAAAGTCGCAATCGTTCCCCAGTATGACAAGGTAACTCCAAGCCACCCCTCCACGAGATGGCAAGCGGTCACAGCTGTGGCCACCCGCAACGCTTGATGCCACACAACAGACGGCATCGCAGGCCTCTCGAAGATCGTCGCTAATAGGCCGGTGGATAAAACATCTTGCCGTTGTTCCGGGCTTGTTGTTCCGCCCAGAGACATCAGTGCGATGGCCGCGCCCTCTATGCACCTGCCGAAAGCCCTGTTTTGGTCTTCGGCCGCGCGGTGGAGAGACCTTGCGTCTTCGTTGATTCGAGCCGAGGTCATGGCTCCTGAGTCCAAGCAATCGATCACTTCCCGCAACAGCTCGTCTAAATCGCGAAGTAATGTGACACTATCTTCGCTGAACGCCCCGCCTGACCTGCGTAGGTGCCCGAGAGCGATCAGATTACCCAGTAACCTCGAGGCTACGTCAACCGCGTGACCGTGCGGCTTGCTCCCCAAAAGACGTCGCGCAACGATTTGGCGACCTCGCTCAATAGCGATCCTCACGGCCCTACGGGTCAGCGTCTCATATTGCAGCCAGGCCGCGCTGTCGGCAACTGGAGATCGGTCGAGATCGATCAGCGCGCTCAGCATCGTCCGCAACCGGCTGTAGATCGTCACGAGCAACAATCTGCCCGGGGCATTGGTGTGGTTCGGCCATATCAAGGTCGATATGAGGATTGTCGCCGTCGATCCGAGCAGGAAGCAACCTCCAAGTTGGAGCGCTCCCTCGAATGGACGTGGTGTCGACACACCGATCACAACTGCAATTGCGGAGATGAAGCTACCTTGGGCGGGTCCGGGTCCGAACGCGGGCGCGTAGGATCGACCTAGACAGCACAATGCGACGAGAGTGAAGAGCGTTGCGGTAGCAGCCACGGTGCCGAAGTGAGCACCGAAGGATGAGAGTGCAAACACGATCGCGCCTAGGATCGCAAATTTCGCCATGACACGGAAGCGAGACCGGGCTCCGCCGAACGGGTCGCAAAGGGAGGTCCAAAATGCGGCGACAACGCTGAATGCCAAGTCTGGTATATCAAGGCAGATTGCACCGGCTAGCAAAAAAGCGATCGAAATTGCCGCTCGAACCCCATCGAGAATGTCCAACTGTTCAGGGACGACAGCATAGACCTGTCCTTCAGACCACAAGGTCCGTCGCGAAACAAATGACACGAGCCTCGAAGTTAGGCGCATTTGTTGTGTGCTCTTCCGGTAGAGGTGGCGGCCCATCGGCACCACAGCTGAGGCAGGTGATCCGGCGGCAGCGAAGGGCCCTTGGCGCATACGCTAGCGGCTGCTTCGAGCGCCCGCGAGTTGAGCCTGGTTATTTCGCGGGAAATCACGTTCAGCTTGCGAGCGCCGTGTCTAGGCGCTGTCGTAGAAGCGAGTTGGCTGTTCGTAGGTCGGCGGTTTCGGAACCGTCCTGAAAACTTCGGACGATTTCCGCAAGCTTGCTGAAGCCTTCTTCCGTCGTATTAAGACCCATCGATCTGTCGGCCTTTATGCGGGCGAGGTGCAATCGAAGCTCCCACCCTAGCGCCGACGTTCTGCGCGCAATTGCGGTACCATCGTTTAAAAGACGATGTACCACATTGAAGTTCGAGTGTGGCGACGAAAGGAGGATCATGGCCTTCGTTCGTAAAAGCTCCGGCAGAAGGTAGGTCCCACCAGCGCGTTCGCACAGACCCAATGCTGTATCGATGGCCGAAACCGCTTCGGTATGCTCGCCAGCGACGGCAAGTCCCTCTGCAAGGGCACGAAGGGTTCCGAATATCAAACTCTGAAAGCCGATCGAACTCACCGATCGTAATTTCCCGCGCAACAAATCTATGCTTTGTTCCGCTTCGCCACGAAGGACCAGAAGCTGGCCGCGCACCGCCATGCCAGCTTCACGGTATCCGGACAGATTGCCATTTGTCGCCGTTAGTTCAGCCAGTTCATCGGTCAGGATATCCGCTCGATCTAGCTCGCCGCTGTCCAGAAAAACGGTTATGCCCATTAGCAGGCTCAAACATAAAGCGGCTGGTTGGCTTCTTGCCTCCTCGATGGCACTCTCGGCCATCTGCAACGCTGTTTCCGGCGAGCCTCGGAGCCACGTGACGCGCGCTTGGGCGATCTTCGCTAGCGCAAGGTGGGCCTGCTCGAAGTACCCCAATCTCGACGGAGAAAATCCGGTGGCTCGCGCGAGACTATAATCGTAAGTGGCCGCAGCCTCCAATTGCTCTCCGAGCATGTGGTACATTGTTCCCAGCATCCAGCCCGCCACAAAATTGTCATTCGAGCTACTGTGGTGATCGACCTTGTTCGCGTAAGCTTCTGCAACGTTGAGGCCCGAACGGAAATCGCCCTGCTTCAGATGATACAGTCCCAATCCCGCCAATAGGTGAGATTCTATGCGATGGTTTTTGAGGCGACGGCTGAGCGGCAGTCCGACATCGAATAAGTTCGCGACCCCCGTATCGCCGCCATGCCCAAAGAGCGTTGCGATCGTGAGACTCTCCAAAAGCTTGAGGTGCAGTTCCGTGTTTTGATGTTTGGGCGGCAAAAGCTCTAACGCGCGTTGGCACCATCTTCTACACTCATCGAACTGCATCAAATCTTGGAAGGTTTCGAGCAGGAGACAACATGTCTCAACTCCGATCTCGGCGTCTCCGCCTTCAGAGAACGCCCACTCAAGCGCAGTGCGCACGTTTCCAATGTCGAAATCGTGCAGCGAGGTGTTTTTGCCCGATCTGCCCTCGCGGGCGCGCATTCTTCTTAGGTAAAAAAGGGCATGTCTTCGTTGAGTTTCGTGCCGCCCGGGTTCGCGCGTCAGCCTGAAGGCCGCGTATGTTCTGACGATCTCCCGGAGTTTCAACGCGCCGGTTGTCTCATCCACCCCTCCCGACGACACCATGGATTTGTCGACCAACTCACTTATCGCCATCGAAACATCGGCGTCACTTATGCCGGATCCAGCAACGACATCCGTCGCCGCATCTATCGTGAATTCGCTGGCGAACACAGATAGCCTGTTCAAGACCGTTTGGGTGTTCTTCGACAGAAGAACGTAGCTCCAGTCGAGCAGCGATTGAACAGTCTGGTGCCGAGGTGTCGCGTCCCTGTCGCCGCGCCACCGGAGCGATAACTGATTATCCAGCAGCTCCAATACTCCGTCCAATCCATACATGCCAACGCGGCTGGCCACCAATTCTATCGCGAGGGGATTCCCGTCCAACCGCCGGCAGATAGCAGCGACGATGGCGGCCTCCTCGTCAGCGAGGGCACCTTTGTGGCCACCGTCAACGGCTCGGCTCATGAAAAGCGCAACCGATGGCCATGCCAGAGCGTGGTTCGCAGTCATCCGTCCCGTATTGGGGGGGGTTCCCAAGGGCCGCAAGAGATACACCGCCTCCCCCGTGACCCGTAGTGCCTCGATGCTTGTCGCAAGCACATGCGTAGAAAGTGAATGTTTCAGGACGAACGAAACCGCATCGGCAACCCCGTTGACGACATGCTCACAGTTGTCGACGATCAACAGGCTCCGCCTTTTAGAAAGCCATGTAACCGCGTCACGAAGCGGATCGCTGCTTCGGACACTTGAATTGACCGATGATGCGACGGCGGCCGCGACCAGGGTGTCATCCGTGACAACACTGAGATCCACGAATCTGATCTCATCGAAGTTCCGGAGGCTACCCGCCAAGACTGTGACAAGAGTGGTTTTACCAACCCCACCTGGTCCCACCACCGTGATTAACCGGCGCTCTTGGACGGCACGCTCCAGTTCTTCAAGATTGGAAGCCCGACCCAAAAACTTGTCCGAGCGAGACGCGATCGGAACCTTGATCTCGCGTTGGACGGGATCGTCGAAAACTGCTTCGTCGGAGATGCTGTGGGAATGCGCAGAGGATACGTCCTGTTGCGTTTTGACAGGCATCACGAAGCTGTAGCCCCTGCCCGCGATGCTGGCAATATATCGGTCGCCGTTGACGCCGCAACCCAACTTACGGCGAAGGTGGGCCATCTGAACACGTATATTGGAGTCCTCAACACTCAGGCCGGACCAAGCGCAAGCCATCAGTTCGCGTCTCGAAAGGATCTCACCTTGTTTATTAACGAGTGCTACCAACATATCAAAAGCACGGCTGCCGATCGGCAGCTCACGCCCGTCCCGCATGAGTTTCCGCGAGACCGGATTAAGGCTGAAAGGGCCAAATTTGAAAACAGCGTTCACGTCACGCACCCCCGTTGGTGACCGCAACTGTGTGGCGACCGAGGCTTTGCACACTTATCACTATCAGTAGTCTATACGATGTAAGAAAAGCCGGGGGTTAAAACCGGTAAATAGTAGCGGCTGCTACCCCAGCGAGCACGAAATGCCGACCGTTCGGAAGTAACTCTCCATCCGTGGAAACGACGGACTTGTCGGCTGGATGGCCGACGATGGTGAAGCGGTTGTGATCATGACTGCGAGCAATCCTGTTTTGCGGTTTGGGCACAAACCGATGGAGCACGTCATACCAACGGCACTCGGACGCTATCGCAAGGGCGGCGATGGCGCATGATCCGCTATTGCGGAAGGATTCTCAGATATTGCTCTTTTGCTTCGGCGCGATGGGATGGGAAACGCGCGCCGGGAACGTTGACGGGTCGCCACGCAGTTGCGCAGCGTCGGCGGGGGACTGGTCTACATCGCATGCTGCGGGCTGCGGACCGCCACCTGACGCAACGGCGCACCCGATCTTCGCGTCAGTCGCTAGTCAGAGGACGGATGTTACGTGGCGTCGGCTGATGTCTTGGGTGGCCGCGTACGAGTCCTTTAAAAGCGCCATGCGGACCTCGTGATAACCTCTGCGAGCCGGATCAGGCCGGAACTCTCTTTCGAATTGGACAATGCGGCTGGCGGCATCGGCGATCGAGCCCGCTGCACCTATTCCTGCAAGGGCCATGGCCGCAGCCCCGGTCGCCGCCGCATCCGCGCTTCGTACACATCGAAGCGTTCGACCGAGCACGTCAGCGCGAATCTGGTTCCAAACGTCCGAAGCAAATCCGCCGCCGCCGCAGTTCAGGATCGACGGAGAGCTGTCGGCGGAGCGCTCAAGCGTCTCTAGCGCCCATTGCGCCGAATATGCAACGCCTTCCATAACCGATCGCACCAGGTGGGCGGGACCCATGGAGGAGTCGAGCCCTAGGAATATACCTCGCGCGAATGGGTCCCAGAGCGGCGCCCGCTCGCCATCCAGATGGGGGATGAAAAGCGGAATGCGTTCCTGTCCACTCATGGCGGCTGCCAGAACACAGAGTTCGTCGATGCTTCTACCCAGGAGACGGCTGAGCCACGCTAGCGACGCGCCTCCGGATTGTATCGGCGCGGCATGCAGTGTGATTTCCTGATAGGTAGGAAATGCTGCAACTCCCGGCGTCGGAACGCGCTTTGGCGATACGATCCCCAGCACGTCACTCGTACCGCTGAGATACATTGCGCTTCCAACTTTCCCGACATCGACGCCAAACATGCCACTCCATGCGTCCATAGTCCCGACAATGACGGGCGTACCCGCACAGGGCAACCCCGGCAAGACGCGTCCCACGACATGTGTGAAATCACGCAGTGGGGGCAGGCGTTGCACTGCATCCGGCACGAGATCAAGAAGCGCCTTGATGTAATTAAGTTGTCCGTCAACCAGACCAATAGATGCTATCGCGTCCGCCGCAACCTCTCCCGTCAATCGTGCGATGCAGTAGTCCTTCGGCAGGATGACGGCTCGTGAGCGGCCCCAGATGTCCGGCCTGTTGCGTCGCATCCATTCCATACGGCTGAGACAATGACTGGCGTCGATAGGCAATGGAGCACCCCACCATGCAATCCGACTCTCAGCGCCCACTTGCCCATCCAGTTCGGCGGCGATGTCGGCGCATCGCAGGTCCTGCCAGACAATCGCCGGAGCGAGTGGCGTTGCGTTGCGGTCAATGAAGACGTGAGTATTGGCCTGGGAGCATATGCCGATAGCCTGTAGCCCCCCGAGGTCAAAATCGCGCTCGAAGCCGGCAAGAGCCTGAATGGCCACCCTGATCCAGTCATCAGGTTCCTGCTCGACGATCCCTGGAGCGGGACGCGCGGTGGGATACGATTCGACATAGTGCCCCAGTTGAGTGCCCGCCCCGGTCACCAGCACCGCCTTAATGGCGGTGGTGCCGATATCGATGCCGATAACAGTTTTATCACTCATGTCCGTTCAACCTGCCTTTCACGTCGGCTCGGACGCTCACTGACCTCACGGCGGATAGACTACTACTTGCCTGCCCAAGGTAAATGCTGCGAAGAATTCTACTGAGTCCCTGGCTGGTGAGGTAACGCATTGCCTCGGTCGCTCGCAAGTCGCTTCCCAATTGCGCCAAGTAAACGAATGTGATCGTATGCGCTACCGTGATGATGAGGGTGCGAAGCATGAATAAGCTGCCTGCCTCTTATGCCAGAGGACGCGTGATCCTGAGTTCCTCCGGCAGGCGCTGGCAGGGTGTCCAGGCCGAACTTCGCTTCCATCCCGCGGGCGAGAGGCCACCTGGTACAATCGACGTAAACGAGATCTGTGTCGTCATGCGCGGAACGACGGTGGTAACCCGTCAGGCCGAGGGTGTGCGTGAACGGATCGTAGGGGCGCCGGGAACGATCGGATTAAGCCCCTCCGGGATACGAGAGGACTTTAAATCGATCTCTCGTACCATAGACGAGATGGTACACATCTATCTGCCTGCATCATTTGTATCAAATCTTGCCGGCACGCTCCGTAGCGATGCGTCATCGCCTTCTATCGACTATCATGCCGGCTTTCGTGACCCGCTCATCGAGTGCATCGCGACGGAATTCGTCAGGGAACTAACTTGCGAGACCTGGGGCGGGAGTTTGCTCATCGAAGCCCTCTCGGACGCGTTAGCTCTGAGGCTCCTGAATAGTCACGCGGGTTTTGGGATTGACCCTGCGCGCAGCGCAATCGCATCACCAGGTCTCGACTCAAGGCGCCTCCAACGCGTGATCGACTATATCGATGCTAATCTCGCAGAACCGATTACCTTGGACGATCTGGCAGCTGTGGCCTCGCTGAGCCGCTTCCATTTCTCGCGCATGTTCAAGATTGCAACCGGGCAGTCGCCCAGCACCTTCGTCGGTCACCGTCGGCTGGAAATGGCCAAGATACGACTCGCGGCCGGCCTTTCGATCGCCCAGATCGCATTCGATTGCGGCTTCTCGTCTGAGTCAAATTTCGTCCGGTCCTTCAAACGCGTCGGCGGGATGACACCGGGCGAGTTCAGGCGCATGTCCCGCCAGTGATGCACTACTGATCGACCGGTTATCACGGCGTGTGCCGCAAAGGACCTCAACTGCGCACAGACGGAATAATGTGCAGCACGCAGTGACCGTGCGAAGCTAGTCCAGCAAGATAGAGTGGTGCCGCAGCTGAGCAGGAGGTGGCACTGTGAAGATTGCGATCGTTTTGACATCGCACGACCAACTTGGCGACACGGGCAAGAAAACGGGCTTCTGGTTGGAAGAGCTTGCTGCACCGTACCTCCTGTTCCGAGAAGCCGGCGTCGATATCACGTTAGCCTCACCGAAGGGCGGTTTTCCGTCGCTCGACCCCAGGAGTTGCGAAGCCGCCTATCAGACGGATGATACGCGGCGATTCGAAAACGATGCGTCCGCCATGGCGTCGCTGAAAGCCACGCGTCGACTGTCGTCGATCGCCGCAGCGGAGTTTGACGCAGTGTTTTTCTCAGGCGGCTACGGTGCGCTCTGGGACCTGACGAATGATCCCGACGCGCTGTCCTTGATCGAGACGATGCTGGCGACGAGCAAGCCGGTTGCGCTGGTGTCTCATGCTCCAGGCATTCTCACCAACGTCAGGACCCCGGATGACCGACCAATAACCATGGGACTCGAGGTGACCGGCTTCACGAACTCTGAGGAGTCCGTGATGCAGTTCAGGGAGGTGGTGCCTTTCCTTTTGGAGGATCTGCTCAAGAGCCAAGGAGCGAAGTTTTCGGCTGCGGAGGACTTCAACAGCTATGTCATTCGCGATGGCCTTCTGGTGACCGGCCAGAATCCTTCGTCGTCGAGGACCGCAGCGATCACCCTTCTGATTGCGTTGCGAACCGAATGAAAAGCGGTCGGAGCAATCAATTGCGTGAGCTGCGTAGTGCAATCCTATCGAAGAGACAGCCGCTGTTCCGCGCCAAGCGCAACAACCGAGAAGAGGCGGATCCGTGACTTTTGGATGTTGCCCGCACTGGCAGCCGACGGTTTCCAAAGGTCTTGAATAAGAGCCGAAACCTGAACCCATGTCATTCTTTTTGCGGTTGAACGGATTAGAAACGACGGCCCTGTTATCGTAAGGCCCCGTCTCCAGTTCTTCGACTGCGGTTGGCTTCAGCAGCTCGCGTCGTACGCTGCCATCGTCGTCTCGCCGAAGGAGACGTTAGGCCGGGGTTTGGCCCAGCGGCTTCTATCGACGTAACTCTTGAAGCCGGTATCGTTTAACGCTTTTTTACCGTGTTTTACGCACGCCTCTCCAGTCGACCGGATAGTGTGTCTGTCGGTTGTCGTCGCATCCGTGATGGGTGGGCGGTGGGATCAAAGGACACTATATGACAAACGTCAAAGTTTACGCGGTTCTTACGGCAAAATCCGGGAAAGAAGTAGAATTGGAAGACTTGCTAAGAGGCATGGCTGCGCCTTCGCGGGGAGAGAAAGGTAACTTGCGCTATGATCTTTGGCGAGACGCCGCGGAGCCGAGCCGTTTCATCCTTGACGAGATGTACATCGACGCGGAGGCCAACTCCTCTCATCGTGAAACTCCTCATTTTCAAAACTACGTGGGCAAGATCGGCGAACTCGCGGATCGATCCGTTTATACCGTGACAGCCGTCGACGTGACTGACCTATGAGCATGAGATTCACTGCATTTTACAACGCTTAATTACACTCGATCGATATCCGGCGTGAAGATAACGCATCCAGTTACAGGGACGGGTCCGAAACACTTTTCCCACCCCATTAAGGATGCGACCGATGCTCGACAAAGCCTATCACGCTCAATGCGCCGCGGTTAACGTTCATTCCTCCGATCCCGTGGAGCGCGGGCGATGCCGCCTGACACTGCTGTCGCTGGCTTTGGGCAGTTTCTGCATTGGCACCTCCGAATTCGCCAGCATGGGTATCCTCCAACTGTTTTCCGAAAGCCTGGGGATAAGCATTCCTACTGCGACGAACGCCGTGACTGCCTACGCTTTCGGAGTGGTCATCGGCGCACCACTTGTCACGCTAGCGGCTGCACGATTAAACCGTCGCACCCTGCTTCTCATGCTCATGGCGCAGTTCGTATTGGGGAATATCCTGTCCGCGCTGGCGGCCAACTTGGAGATGTTCGTACTCGCTCGTTTCATCAGCGGCATGCCCCAAGGTGCATATTTCGGGGCAGGAGCCGTTGTAGCCACCTACGTCTACGGCCCTGGCCATACCGGCAAGGCCTTTGCTCTGGTGATGATGGGACTGACCGTGGCGACCATCGTCGGCTCCCCACTCGCGACGTTCCTCGGCCAGACCATCGGCTGGCGAAACACCTACTTTGCGGTGTCGGGCCTCGGCGCGCTATCGTTCCTGGCGCTAATGGCGTTCGTGCCGAAAACCCACGCTCTGAACGGTAGCTCCGTCATACAGGAGCTTAGCGCTCTGCGTAAAGGAGCAGTATGGATGACCATGCTCGTCGCCGCTCTCGGCGTTGCGAGCATATTTGCGATCTACACTTTCGTAGGACCGTTAATCACGGATGTCGCCATGCTGGAAGCAGGATGGATCCCGATTGCACTTACAGTTTTCGGACTCGGGATGACTGCAGGCAATTTTCTTGGCGGTCGTCTCGCCGACACGTATCCGGCACGTGGTCTCCTGCTCGGATTTGGCGTAGCAGTCGTGGTACTCGCAGCACTGGCCACTTTCGGGTTCAAGCTTCCCGTCCTATTCGCCGGTTTCTTCCTGGTCGGCGCAACAATGTTCACCGCGATACCGACTATCCAGGTCAGACTGACTAAATTCGCTCCCGAGGCGCCCACCCTTGTAGGCGCGATGAATTTGGCGGCACTCAACCTGTCCAATGCGATCGGGGCATGGTCGGGTGGCTTCGCGATTGCGAGCGGCTTTGGCATTCTCTCCTCCGCTTGGGCGGGGTTTTGCCTCACGCTCACCGGTCTCGTCATCTTCACCATGACGCTCACTCGCCGTCCTAATCTGGCAGCCGCCTAGACCGTCACACATCGTGGTACCTTAGCGCATAAGGACAAACGTACGGCAACAGGAAGCCGTGTTGGGAGCAGCAACAATGTCCAAGCCAAAGCTTTTCACGCCCATTGAAATCAAGGGCCTCACATTGGCCAATCGGATCGTCATCGCGCCGATGTGTCAGTACTCCGCCGAAGAAGGGAACATGAACGAATGGCACTTGATACATCTGGGCAAGCTTTCCCTCTCAGGCGCAGCGCTCTTGACGATCGAGGCAACTGCAGTTCTCCCGGAAGGACGGATTACCTATGGAGATCTCGGCCTCTACAGCGATCAGAATTACGCGGCTATGAGCTTGACGCTCGAGAGCATCCGGCGGTGGTCGGACATGCCTATCGCGATTCAGCTCAGTCACGCCGGCAGGAAGGCGTCGACCGAAGTTCCCTGGAAAGGTGGCGGCCAGTTTGCTCCAACTGCCGGACTCGGTTGGCAAACATACGGCCCGTCGGCGATCTCCTACAACGCTGATCAACAACCCCCCGTCGCTTTGGATAAAGAGCGACTGAAACGCGTTCGCGATGCATTTGGAGCTGCCGCGGCGCGAGCCGACAAACTCGGTATCGACATCGTGCAACTTCACGCCGCGCACGGTTATCTACTCCATCAGTTTTTGTCACCGTTAGCCAACCAACGCACGGACGAATATGGCGGGAGCATCGAGAACCGAATGCGCTTTCCCTTAGAAGTTTTCGATACGGTCAGCGCAGCATTCCGTGAGAAGCCGGTTTCAGTGCGTATCTCTGCGACGGATTGGGTTCAGGGTGGCCTGACGCTTGAAGAGTCGCTTGTTTTCGCACAAGAACTAGAAAAGCATGGCGCTGGCGCGATACATGTGTCCAGTGGGGGCCTCCATCCCGCCCAGAAGATCGCAGTAGGGCCTAGCTACCAGGTCCCGTTGGCTCGAGAGGTGCGGAAGGTCGTCCACGTTCCCGTGGTCGCGGTTGGCTTGATCACCGGCTACGATCAAGCCGAAGCGATCGTCGGGACTGGTGACGCCGACATGGTAGCCTTGGCAAGAACTATCCTATTCGATCCGAACTGGCCGTGGCACGCTGCAGCGGAGCTGGGTGGTAAAATTCGTGTACCAAACCAATACCTTCGCTCGCAGCCCAATCGGTATCGCGGTCTTTTTGAGACGGAATAACACGCAGCTCCACGCTAACATCAACGCAGAAAGGATCTCAGGATGCCCCGTCATTGCAGATTCCGGGATTATGCAGCAAATGGCGCGGGGACATTTTCTCGGACGAATGAAAGCTAACACTCACGGGGTGCATCCCACTCGGAGCTGTCCGGGAAGGCTCCATTTTATAGATCAGGCCAAGTCAGAGACCCAAGCCGTTCTTGTTGAGGAGTGATTGGCAATGGTCGGCGGGCGCATGGACGCCATTTCTGTTGGTGATCTTGAAAACGGCATTTGGCATTGTCAGCCGGGCTTCGTCTTCGCAGAAGGCGTAGGTCTCCAAAGGTCGATGGCCGCTGCGGCCGTCGACGCTGAGCACGCCGCTGGCCACGTGGCCGCAAATTAGCGATGCCTCGGAGGGGATCGGGGTTCGGGTTTAGAAGAAAATGTCGAATCTTGAAAGCCAACCTTATTCGCTATGCGGTCAGTCCTGCCCATTAGGGAGCGACTGCTTTAGGATAGCACGCCGCGAATTCTTGAACTGCCCTGATGCCACTCTCCCATGCACCGTGAGCTGTAGAGAAGTCGAAACGACTTGTCGCCTCGCCTGCAAAAAACAGTCGCTCGCTCACTGGTTTTGCCAATGTCTCGCGGTCTCGAGCGCATCCGGGCAATGCATGGCTGTATGAGCCGTGGATCCATTCAACGTTGCACCATGAAGAGGACGAAATTGGCTTGAGGTATTTTTCAATTTTACCACCGAGCAGCGCCGTCAACTCCTCGATGGCAAAGGCGAAAGCTTCGAGAACTCCAGCGTCTTCGATCGCGATCGCGCCAGGTCCGCCAAAAAATCCCTCAACGATCGGACGACCAAGCGGTCGGATGTAGTAACTGCCCGTTTTGTCGTTTGCGGGATTGCCCAGAAGATGAGTTTCCGCCTCCAGACCATGATTGCCTTCAAGGTGGAAGAAAAGTTTGTCCGCCAGGCCAAGCGGCAGGTTCCCAGCTGCGTGCAAGTGGTCGTCCATTTCCGCATCGAATTCGATAAGGGCTCTGGCAAGCACGGCTGTCGAGACCGTCACAATCACCGCCCGGGAACCAATTGCTCCGCGATCGGTCTCAATCCTAACGCCGGTTCGGGTTAGCCGCACCTTCCTCGCAGCGCAAGATAGATAAAGAGGAACAGCCGGCATACTCCTTACCAACAACGTTCCATATCCTTCACGCACCCGCCAGTTTGCCTGGGTCGCAGCCTTGTCGTAGGCAAGGAAATCCTCGACTGAGAGGCTATCGAGCGGCGCACCGTTGAGATATCCGCTTAGAGACTGACAGTAAGCGTTCCACTTCCCACCCGGGTCAAGGGCATCCGAAGCTCGGTCAGAGGCAGGTGGGTCTCTTTCCATCTGTTTAGACATTCCCGCCCAAGCCTCAAGGGCAGCTTTTCGATCATCGGGAGTGAATCCGAGGTCCCGCCATTGATCCTGCCAAGCGGTGCGACCTTCTACGACATCGAAGCCTTCAGCCCTTGCCATATCGACCAGCGGATTGCGTTCACCAGAATGTAACCAGCCACACCCCATGTCGAGTGGGAGACCATAGATCTCGTTGGTCCAGGCTCGGCCGCCGACGCGGCTGCTTGCTTCAATGACAACTACCTTGCGACCCAGCGAGGTCAGCATACGGGCCGCGGAAATACCAGCTGCCCCAGCGCCGATTATTGCCACCTCGAAGTCCATAACGCGCTCCGTTAATTTTGGTGAAATTGGCCGCCGGATGCTCATGATTCGGGCTACCGAGACTATAACGCCTACAGATCTTTGTTATTGTACATCATGAGCTTTTTCGAAACCCTAGTGGCGCTTCTGGCAGTCGCCGTGTTTCTGTTGCAGATCACAAGGCGAGTCCACCTGCCCTATCCAGGCATCCTTGCCGCGGCTGGCGTAGCGGTCGCGATGGTTCCCGGAGCACCTAACATCCCGATTGATCCCCATACAGCGTTGGCGCTTTTTATCGCGCCTGTCCTCGTCGACTCCGCCTATGACTTTCCTATCGGCGCTGCGAGGCGCATGCTCCTGCCGATCTTTGTTTACGCAGTAGTAGCCGTTCTCGCTACCACGGGTATCGTCGTTGCTATCGGCACGATGACCGCCGGCCTCCCCCTAGCGGTTGCCGTCACTCTTGGCGCGATCGTCGCTCCTCCGGACGCTGCGGCGGCAACCGCCGTTCTGTCAGGACTACCCGTCGATCGCAGGGTGGATACGCTGCTCAAGGGCGAGAGCCTGTTCAACGACGCGACCGCCCTTTTGCTGTTCAGCGCGGCTCTGAACGTCCATGCCAGTGGCGGGCTAGGGTCGGCGACCGTTATCAAGATTGCGATCGCGGCACCGGGTGGGATACTTTTCGGTATCGCATTCGGTTATCTTCTTTCCAGACTCAGGCCACTCACGGAAAACACGGTAGGCGGGACGCTTCTCCAGTTCGTTTACGCGTTCGCAACCTGGATAATCGCCGAGAGACTGCATCTGTCGGCGGTATTGGCTACCGTATCAAGCGCTATGACTATCGCCACTTTGGCGACTGTCAACGACTCCCCCCGGATGCGCGTCCATTCGTTTGCCGTATGGACGACCGTGGTTTTTCTCCTGAATGTGGTAGCGTTCTTGCTGATGGGCCTGCAGGCGAAAAGCATCGTTCAGACAATGTCTCCTGATGAGCTAACCCGCGCGATCAGCTTCGCCACGATTGTCGTCATCAGCGTGATCGTTTGCAGAATTGCGATTGCTTTTCTCTTTCACGCGGTAGTCGTGTACCGACACAAAAGAGGGGGTTACCTCGCACCATTCCAACATGGAGAGACTATGCTTGTGGGGTGGGCCGGGATGCGTGGCCTCGTCACTCTTGCGACTGCCTTCGCTCTCCCACCAGATTTCCCCGAGCGCAACTTGGTAGTACTCGCGGCGTTTGCCGTTGTGCTTGCGACGCTTGTCATCCAAGGGGGGACGCTGGCTCCGATGATCCACCTTCTCCAGCTAGGCCGCCAGACGGCAGTCCGAAAGGAGACCGATGTGGCTAGAGCTGGCCTTGCTGAAGCTGCGGTCGCAAGGTTGGCCTCAGAAGAAGGACCCGAAGCAGCAGCACTCATTGCTCAGTATGCCAAGACCGCAGCGGACCCCGGCGGCCTGTCGGACGATCGACGCCGCGGGCTATTGCGCGCTGCGACCCTAGCTCAGCGCCAGCGCCTCGATGAACTTAGAGACGCCGATCTCATCGGCGCGACGCAATATCTGGAATTGCAAGAGGACCTGGACTGGCAGCAGCTGGCGGCCGAGTCCGAGAAAGAAAGGCGGATAACGGAAAGCTAAAGGGAAAGTCTCTCGTTGAGGCTCCTGCTGGTCGCCATTTTCGAGCAGCCGTAATCAGCGGTTATCGAGAAGCCGCGACTCCCACAGTACTCATGAGATCTGAGCTGTTGAGATCATCAAGCACTTTGTTTGCACGCTGCAGATCGGGCGTGACAAAACCGTCAAGGAATTGGCCATATACCGGCTCGAGCACTTTTTTCGCATCATTAACCTGAAACTTTTCCAGGAGAAGCGAGGCGAGGTCCGTCGCGGCCCGTAGCCGCCAAGCCCAAGAACCATGGTCTTCCGCAATCGCCAGAGCCCGCGAAAGAGTTAAATGTGCATCGTCATCGCGACCTTTCGACCGTTCTTCGATTGCCTTGAGACGAAGCAATTCGGGAAGCATTGAGCGTTGCGGGCCGATCTCGAAGACGTAATTCAGAATGCGAGCCGCTTCATCCACGCATCCAATCGCGTGAAGCGCTCTCGTCAGAAGCGCGTAGTAGACATGCCTGCCGTGCTGAGGGAGGCCAGTGCGGAGTTGATCGAACGCCCGCATGATCGCATCAGGATCTCTTCTTGACCCGGAAAGTGCGTCGAAGGCTTCCGCATAACAGACGGCAACAGGGGTCCAGGTTGGCACCTCATACCTGTCGATGGCCTCCCTCAATTTGGCGAGACAGTGCCCGCCGAGTGCATAGTCGCGGCATTCGCTGAGTATGAAAAGAATACCGCGAGTGAAGCAGTATATCAGCGTCCAACCATGATGTGCCTCCAATGCCCAATGGGCTGCGGTCTGGACCCGACGTAATCCGGTTCCCGGCCTCTGCGAGCCGAGCCATTGAGCCGCACCCAAAGTGTTTTCGGTCCTGATCCGAATGTCGGCGTCAAAGCGAGACGCGGTCCCATCCGAAGCGTTCCGTATTTGCTCACGGAGCCGTTCAAGTCGAGCGATAACTGCCGGGTAGTCGCTCTGGATAACATCCATCTCGGCGAGAAGGGTCTCGTGCTCCCACAGAGCCGGGCGGTTACCGCTTTGCATCGCGGCGTTCTTCAGCTGCGCAAGTGTCTCCTGCGCTGCCGTTCGATATCCTGGCAAAAGTCGATAGCTAGCCAGCGCCACAAGTCCCTGGCACTCAGCATCTTTGTCCCCGACATCACGCGACAGCTTTATAGCTTTCTCGAACGTCGCAATGGCTTCATCAGTATCGGTCGAGACAAATCGGGTGACAGCGGCCAGCCCCAGGAGGAGTTTCAGCTTGAGCGCGCTCTCTGAGCAAGATATCCGATCATAAGCTGCAAGAGCCTCTTCGCAGTTCCTTCTTGCGTCTTCGATCATGGAAAGTTCATGCCATAAGGGAAGGCCCGTAACCACCAGCCTCAGACCGAGCAACGTGTCACCACTCTGATAAAGAGCCCAGGTGATGGCCTTGCGCAATTCTTCTGCGCGGGTGGCATATGTCGTGTACCACTTTTGAGCTGGGAGTCGTGCCTGCTCGGTTATGGACTTCTCGAACACCTCTAGAACATATCGAGCGTATGCCGCCGAAACTTGTTCAACTTCCCCCGAAATCTCCAGGAGGTTGGCAGCAAATGCTCGTGTGCTGTCCAGAAGCCGATAGCGCATCTCGTCGGATGCGTGCTCGATGCTCAACATCGATTTCGAGCGAAGGCCTGCAAGCGCATCGAAGACAAGGGCGGGATCAAAGTGGTGGTGACTTATCACACGGAGTAGTGCGCCTGGTTCGAATGGTTGCGCGAATATCGAGGCGGCACGAAGAACGGCCGCCTCGGATTCGGTGAGCATTGCATAACTCCACTCCAGCGTGGCGAGAAGAGTCCGCTGCCGCGGCGGGGTCTCAAGCTCACGGCCGGTAAATCCAGCAAATCGGTTGTCGAGTTCTCTGAGAACATCGGCCGCCGCTTCGACCAACAGGCGGGGGGCGATAAGTTCGATCGCAAGCGGCAGACCGTCAAGCCTCCGGCAGATCTCCGCGACTGTTCCTGCCTCCCCGTCCGTCAGTTTGTAATCGCCCGCCTCCGAAGCCCGTTCAACTAGCAGCTTTGGAGCGGGATATGCCAGGACTTCCTCCGCGGCGGGAGCTGCGCCTGCCGGTGGCACCCCCAGGGGCGCCAGCCATACGACTTTCTCGTGCTTGGCGCGCAGAACTTGTCGGCTTGTGCAGAGGATCCTTACGCTCTCGGTTCTTCTGAGTACCACTTCGCATAGATGCGCCACGGCATTGCTCACATGCTCGCAGGTATCTAACACCAGCAGGGTTGCTCGTTTGGCGAGGGTTGAGGAAATAGCATCAAGTCGGTCTTGACTACCTGAATTGATGCCCAGCACGGCCGCAAGTGAGGGTATGACATATTCTTCATCTGTAATCCGCGACAGATCTACAAACGTCACAGGAACCTCTTCTTCGCCCTCAACAATCCGGGCGACAGCAATAGCCACCGTTGTTTTGCCTATGCCTCCTGCCCCGACGATGTTGGTTAGCCGGCCGATCCCGACGGTTTTGCACAGCTCGGCGATCTCGTCAGCTCGGCCAATGACGTTACCTAAGTGAGGAATCTGTGTGCTCGCGATGCTCTGTGGGTTACCCTCATCAGACGCAACGCCTTCGGCTTCGTCGCTAAGCCAATAACCCCGGTTTGAAAATGTCTTAATATAGTCGCCCGCAGCCGAGTATTTTCGAAGGGTTCGCCGCAGCGAGGCGATTGTGACCTTGAGATTTCCATCTTCAATGAAGATGCCTGGCCATGCCGCGTCGAACAGGTCACGTTTTGTGACGACCTCTCCTTTCTTTCCGGCCAGTGCGATGAGCAATTCCATTGCTCGGTTGCCAAGGCGCACCTCTTCCTCGTCGCGGAACAAGCGGCGGAGCTTGAGATGCAGGCGAAAGGGCCCGAACGCGACCATCTCGGGCGGTTGCCGTGATGCCATCAAATTCTCCTGCAGTTCGGAGAACTGCTTGCGAAACAGCGACGGGACGGGGCCTCACCAACCGGACAAACAAGGGCCTTATGTGCAAGAGACTGTCATCTCGCACCGAATCTACCGCACAATTCTCCTGGAGTCATCCGCCCTTATGTTCGCCCGCCCTGGCGACGGCGACCGGAACACCTTTGTAGGAGGGTGTCCCGGAGGTGCGGTCGAAGTGTTTCAATGGCACTAAAGTGTTCAACTCGGGATAATATCCGGCGACAGAACCCGATGGAATGTCGTAGGCAACCGCGGTAAGCCGCTGCATTTTACGATCTCGTTCCTCCGCGTCAACGAGGCACCTTATATCGACGAGGTCGCCGTCACTGAGTTTTAGCGCGGCCAAATCGACCGGATTCATGAAAAGAACGTCCCGTCGGCCAAATACCCCACGATACCGGTCGTCCATTCCGTAAACGGTGGTATTATATTGATCGTGGCTTCGGATCGTCGTCAGAAGGAGAGCGTCTGGCCGTGTCAATAAGGGATCCTCAAGGAGGCCCCGAGCGACCAGGAAGTTTGCTTTCCCGGTGCCGGTGTTCCACCGACGGAATGATGCGGCCACATCCAGACGAAACCCTCCCGGAACTCGGATTCGCTTGTTAAAATCGAAGAATTCCGGGAATACAGCTTCAATTTTATCTCGGATCCGGCTGTAATCCGCGATCAGCCCATCCCAGTCGATCGAATACCGCCCACCAAGTGTGGCCTTGGCGATGCCGGCAATGATTGCCGGCTCCGACTTCAACATCTCCGCCGGCGGCTTTAGAAAGCCCCTCGACGCGTGAACCATCGACATCGAATCTTCCACGGTAACGGCCTGGGGACCCGAGTCTTGCGTATCGAGATCCGTTCGACCCAAGCAGGGAAGTATCAACGACGTTCGCGCTGTAAGCAAATGCGATCGGTTCAGCTTAGTAGAAATATGCACTGCGAGATCAAGCTTACGCATCGCCTGAAACGTCGCAAGTTGGTCCGACATGGCGACGGCCAGGTTCCCACCGAGGCAGATCAGCGCTTTCGAACGCCCTTCCGCGATCGCATGAACAGCCTCAATGGCGTTGTGTCCCTTTTCGCCGTTAGGCCTAAAGCCAAAAGCCTTCTCCATTCCATCCAGCAGCGCCTCATTCGGGATCTCAGTAATCCCTACGGTGCGGTCACCCTGAACATTGGAGTGGCCCCGGATCGGGGCGATCCCAGCGCCTTCGCGACCGATATTGCCGCGTAACATAAGCAGGTTGGCAACCTGCTGCACGTTTTCGGTTCCGTGGGCATGCTGAGTCAGCCCCATCCCGTAGCATACGATTACGTTTTTTGCCTTCACGTAGACATCGGCTGCGCTTTCGATTGCTTGGCGGGTGAGCCCGCTAACTGATTCGATATTAGCCCAGCTCGTCGACTCTATGTCCGCCCGGAGTGCGTCGAATCCAACCGTGTGCTCCGCGATGAAGGCACGATCCAAGACCCCCTCGCCTCCGGCCGCAATCGCCTCGGCGTCGCGAACGAAAATCGCCTTCATGATCCCCTTCAACGCTGCCAAGTCACCTCCGACACGGACCTGATGATAAGCGGAGGCTATACGCGTCGATGACATTGTAGCCATCTCAAGCGGATCTTGAGGTGCCGCGAAACGCTCGAGTGCACGTTCCTTGAGCGGGTTGAACACTATGATTGGCACACCTCGACGCGACGCTTCATGCAGTGTCGACATCATCCGGGGATGATTGGTACCGGGATTATGTCCGAAACTGAAGATCGCGTCGGCGTGGTCGAAATCCTCCAGCGTCACAGTACCTTTGCCGACACCGATCGACATCGGCAGGCCAACGCTCGTAGCCTCATGGCACATGTTAGAGCAATCAGGGAAGTTGTTTGTCCCGAATGCGCGGACGAAAAGCTGATAGAGAAAGGCAGATTCATTCGAGGCTCTGCCGGACGTGTAGAACTCCGCCTGGTGAGGGCTGTCCAGATTATTAAGCTCACTCGCGATCAATTCGAACGCGGTCTCCCAAGCAATCGGTTCGTAATGATCAGTGTCGCGATTATAGAGCAACGGAAGCGTAAGCCTCCCAGCGTCTTCTAACTTGTGATCTGTCCATTCCCACAGCGCCGCCACGGTGTGTTGTTCGAAGAAAGAGGCATCCGTCCTTTTGGCGGTCGACTCCCAGGTGATTGCCTTGGCCCCGTTTTCGCAAAATTCGAACGACGAGGTGTGTTTGGGATCCGGCCAGGCACAACCTGGACAATCGAAACCCTCCGGTTGGTTGGCCTTTAGCAGCGTTCGTGTGCCCTGCGCGATGATTTGTTGATGGGCAAGGGTCTTTGCTACGGCTTTTAGCGCATCCCAGCCGCCGGCCGGACGGTCGTAGCGCTCGATGCCTTCTGGTCGCTTTTCCTTCACGGGATCCTCGTGGCAAATACAAGTTGAAGCTTGAACTCTATCAGCACATCACACGTGACGCACATTATACCGCGGCATAGTGGATCCGAGCGATATCGGAGGATGATCCGCGGAATTGAATACTGCCCGCGTAATCACAACCTCGATCCATAGCAGCACTGCTCTAGCGTGGGATGATTTCTGCGGGTCATGGAAGAAAGGGGTTTGGTCATTTCGCGTCCTGCGAACTTCGTTTTTGATAGCTTCAGGCGACGCTGAGTTCGTCTGACGGGTTGGATAATGCCTCAGAACGCGCTGGTCATAATTGCATCAATCGTTTCTATTTTATTGCTCGTGCCGCAATTATCCCCGTCGCCGATGATAATCTGGACCGGGGCGTAAAATCCTATCGGCAGGGAGTTCATAAGCGCGGCGGCGAAGGCATCCGGGTAGCGGCAATGGCAAGTCGTCGTCTGGGCCAGTTGAAGGGAATCGAACCGGACCGCTCGCCGGGAATAACTATGTATTTCGCAACCGGTGATTTTTCCATTCGTCAGCACACAGCCACTTCCAGTCGATCCATTATGCGATCTTTTTGGCCAAGAACGTGAACATCCTAGCAACAAGGCCCGCCTCGCTCACGAAGAAAGGCTCCCTTCCACCCTGTGGGCTTTGGCTGGACGCGCTCTGCGAGCCTGAAGGGGCCACCAATTCGTTACGCATAGGCGGCCTTGCGGTCAGTCGATGGGCGTAAGTCGCCGGAGCCATGCGCTTGCGTCAGTGTCGATGCACGCCGGTGAACGTGTGTTTTCGTCCCCCGCAAACGGATCGCCGCGTAATAAAGGTGTCAATCCGGGTGTGGCCAATAGGGCGGTAAGCGCGATATGCCTGATTTTGTCGGTATCGGACGCGTCTTCGGGAAGCCCGGGCGGGACAATCGCTTCTCCCTTCGTTGAAGCCTTGATGAGGTCGAGAAGCTGTGCGGACCGGTCGGGATCGGTCACGAGCATTCTCCAGATCTGCGGATACTCCGACATCATCACGACCCAGATCACCAGTTGCTTCCACTTGTCAGACCCCTGCTTGACCCCTTGCGTCGACTGCGCGCTCGCCTGATAGGCGCTCACCATATTGATGATCCGCTTGATCCGGCGCGGATTGGCCGGCAGAAAATGCTTCAACGGCTTGAGCCCGTGTTGCCGGACGACTGTCTCGGTCGAACGTGCCGTGGCGGCCCTCAGCATGCGCTCGCGATTGAGGATGCGCGTCGCCGCCTTCTCAAACGCGTCGCGATGCTCAGATTCCGTCTGGGCACTGACCTCGCGAATAAGGCTTTCCGTCTTTTGCGCCGCAGCTTCCTGGTCCTCTGCGAGGTCGGTCTCGGCTAAGTCGGCACGCGCCCGGGCCTCGACCTTCTGCAGCGCTTCGACGGTTTCCTTCAAGCCTTCCGGAATCGCATCCTGACCTGTTGCCAAAATGGCGGTCAGGTAGGCTTCCCGGGCGTCCTCATCAGATTCCGGCAGCAGGAAGGAAAGCTGGATCGCCTTTTCGGAAAAGCGTCCCCCGAAAGTAATCTGGGCGTCGGTATGAACATCGGCCATCTCGTTGTGGATCTTCGCGAAGGCGGTTTCGATCCAGTCCTTGTCCCCAAGCAGCACGAACACCACTCTAGGCGAGCGGAAAATGGTCAGCAGGCCACGCACCAATTCGACCACATATTTCGGCGGGCAGCGGTCGAGGTCATCGACAATTACGAGAACTGGTTCGTCGAGCTGGCTGACGAACCAGGAAAAATGCCGCCGAAATTTCTGGATCGGATCTGCCTCACCGAGTGATGAGGCGTTGGCAGACTTGCCGGCACTATCGATGATGGTCTTCAGGCCCGAGCGGAACGCATTGACGAGCGCGAGGCCGGCGCCGCCAGTGACCGCGATACCAGCTAGGCTGAACATGCCGTTGAGCATCGGGGAGAAGTCGGTCGCCTGGGTGCCTTCCTTGGGAGGCCTCGTCAAAGCGATGAACCAGTCCGAATAGGTCACCCAGTACAGCAGCAAGCCGCCGGCCAGAAGCAGCAGCAGCGTGTTGCGAACCTCCGGGGTCCCCACTCTCCAGATCACTTCGGTGATCTGGAACCGGTACCAGGAGAACACCCGCCGGAGAATGCCCCCCCGCCAAATACCGGCAAACCGGCCCGGTTCGAACAGGATCGCGCGCAGGCATTGACGGCGGATCGTCTCGTAGAAATTCCACCAGGGCGGGCTGACATGCTCGTTTTGCCAGGCGTTGAAATCCACCACGAACCAGCGCCGCCCCGAAAACTCCGGGTTCCAGTAGCGCGGGTCGTCGAGCGGCAATTCGCCCAGCAGCGTGCCCTTGAGCTTTTTCTTGTTCCCCATATCGTAGCCATAAGCGGCCGGGTTCAGGATGCGCGCGACAAAGTTCGCGAAGGTGGTCTTGCCGCCCCCCCAGGGGGCGTCGAGATGAAGGATGAAGGCCGCCTCGTCCGGCTCGCGCGTTTGCCGGTTGAGCCGCTCGACGTGCAGCCAGTCGAGCAGTCTCCGGCCCCACCCTCGCGGTTCCTTCGCTGTAGTCTGTACGGTCCAGATCTTATTGATGTTGTGCGCCAGCGTGAAGGCGAGCGGGAGTCGGTTCAAGAGATCCCTGTCCGTTTCCGGCCGGTCGGAAACATAGTCGGTGTCGTGGGTTTCGACAAAGCTGGACAGCGGCGGAACATCTTCGATAAGCCCGTGCATACCCCGGGAACGCAGCAAGGCGTCGAGGCGCTCCGTTTCTTCCGGTCTCAGGACCAGCACCGCTCCGCGCCAGTTGCGCCGGGTAATGCCCGCCTCGCGGATCACCTCGTCGCGGGGCAATGGAGTGTCGTCATTGAAAATGGTGACTTGCGTCGGAAATCGGAGAATTCCGTCCTCATCTTCCGTGTCTATCGAAATCACTCGACCGATGCCGACCAGTCCGCCACGGTCCTTGCGGTTGTCCGGATCGATCGCCCGCCAGTATACGACTGGGTCGCCTGCCCGCATCGCCTTGGGCAGGGCCTTGCCGGATTTCCAAGACAGCGTGGACCCGGACGTTGCCTCCCGCGTCCACCGCGCCACGCGGTCATTGGGCGCGTATTGCAGAATCCAGGCGCGGGGATCGTCATCGCGAAGTTCAAAGGCCTCCTCCGGGTCTCGCCCGAGGGCCGTGGAGGTCTCCATCGCAGGTGTTGGAGACTGCACGGAAGAACCGCTCTGGGCGTCAGGATACTGCTCCCGATAGGCAAACATCCGTGCTTCGACCCCTTCTGATCCGCCTTCTTGGTGAAGATCAAACAGTTTGCGGATGGCGGTGTTGACCACCTGCGCGCCCTCCCGCCACATCGGCTCGGGCAGGGTGCCGCGGGCAGCGGCCAGCACCGCCTGCTCGGCCGAGGCGCCCTTGAGGCGGTCTTCGTACCAGTCGGTCCAGACGCCCCAGTTCTCCTCACGGTCGGCGAGGATCAAGTCCTTCAGCATCCCCCAGCGTCTTGCGACGCCGTCCGGCATCGGGCCGTCGGGCCATAGCGGTGTCCGCGTAAGCATTATGGCTGGTTGTCCGTTGTCGATTTGGCGTCGGTCTGAGGAAAGGGCGTTGGCGGTGTTGGCGGCTCGGGCAGCGGCGTCGGCGGCGTAGGCGGCGTGGGCGGCGGCGTCGGCGGCGTAGGCGGCGGCGTCGGTGGCGTCGATGGCGTTGGCGGCGTGGGCGGCGGCGTTGGCGGCGTGCGCGGCACGCGCGGCAGCGTTGGCGGCCTGAGCGGCGTTGGCGGCGTGCGCGGCTTTGGCGGCGACGTTGGCGGCGTCGGCGGCGACGTCTAGCTGTTCATTGGCGTTTCTCTGCCCATCAATAAAGCAAAACGCCAAGGAAACAGCACGGAAAGCCGGCAGAACAAGCGCATTAGAAAACCTGTCTTCTTCCGCGTCCTCTTGCAGCAACGGCAGAACCCGCAGAGCGCAGCGCACGGCGATTGCTACCGAAACCTCATTCGGTTGCTTTCCGAGCCAAGCCTCTAATTCTTTACGGTCGAATGTTTTCTTTATCGACGCCATGCAATGCCCCCATGATTGTGCGCGACATTCTGAACAGGCAGTATTGATCCCCCCACCGAAGTAGTCCGGTATTAAATGCAGGAACAAACTGGAGGGATTGTCACGAAGCTGCAGCAGGTTGAGTTTTTGTCTGTCGCGATTGGCGCGGATCGATGCCTCCCGGCAAGCATGCATAGCCACGCACGACTCTGTATTGGAGAGACCTTTCCTTACCTCGGCGCCTGCAAATGATGCTCGATCCGGATGGGGTTTTCGATAAGCTTGGGTCGCAGCGGTTCCACTGGATCGTAGATTCTGCTTGCGTGAACGGGGACCTTTACAGTTTCGGTGACCGAAAGGTCTGAATTTGTTTTGCGGCCTCGCACTTTAACCCCAGGCGCCGCTTTCCATTTCTTCGATATCGCATTCAGTCCGATGGGATAGATCGTCAGTGCATTTTGGTCGATGTGGATTCGAAGGAAACTCTTGTAGTCCTCGATTGATTGGCACGAGAAAACCTCCTGCTCATGCAGACCAAAGAAAACGTTTGACAGTATGAGGTACAGCCCGAACGTGAGGCCCCCGCCGACGAAGATAATTGCGGCGTCCGTGGCGACGAAAAGCAGGTTGCTCCAAATACCTGGCTCTTCGGCAATCTTTGCAGAGAGGAACGCAGAGAAGACTCCTAGAAAAATTTGTAGCAGCCAGTGCAGAGAACCGCAAAGCCACGATGCCGCGTTCGACGCCGTCTCGGGACTACCACTACGGGCGAAACCAACAAACCCGCCGTAAACGAGTGCTAAAAGAATGATGGTCACAGGAGCGTTCCAAATAAAACCCAGAACGTAACCGGTGATGGCGCAAAACGCGTGGAAGTCGCCCGGGGTTGAGCGAAGCATATCAATCCAACCTTGTCGTGGGCCCTCTAGGCTTGGGTTGAGCAGGCTACCCAAATTGAAGGCGTAGCAAAGCAAAAGCTGGATGCACGTGAGGCAAAATGTGAAACCTGGGCTTAATTTAGCAAACCAGAGCGCGGACCAACGACGATGGTCGGATTCGGGTTTGCTTGGGAACCTACTTTTCAAGGGCGCGGGCGACGACGCGTATTCGAGGAGCTCCGGCGTCCGGCCGGTCCCTAACGCAAACGCGCCTCCGCCCCCACACACAATATATTCGCGAACATCAGATGAATGCCGTGAATAGTAGTGAAGGTCTCCAGATAGGCGAACTCGAATAGTTGATTTAGTCTTATTGTCTTCTACCATGCCGCTTATGCGGTCGTAGCGCTGTATTTCGCGCTCCACTTTCCTGTCACCAATTCCGCCAATCTCTATCGCTTTTCGATGCTCCTCGCGCTTTATCCAGGTTGGCGAAGGCGTGCAAAGAATGACTCGATCGCCTTCCTTAAGCCTTGCTGCCTGCTGTTCGAAATAGTGAATCTGCGGCGGATCTAGGTCGTCTTTCAGCGCCGTATCGACCGCCCAAAGCCACCAGCCATATGGAAGCTTTATCGAGAAATAGCTTCTTCGCTGCTGCGTTCTCCAGCCACCGATCCAACGCGCACCGCGTTGACAGAAAAGGGCTACAAACCCGCTTAGACCGTCGTACCAATCATGGTTTCCTGGAATGGCAAACACCTTCCTGCCACCATGTTGATAGTACAGCGCGGACTGGAAAGGATCTATAAGGCGCCCTTGGTATGCCTCTCCAGAGGCGGTTGGATAGACTTGGTCCCCGCCCAAGATGAGGGCCTCGCCAGCCAGCAACCGCAATTGTCTGTCATTTTCTTCATCAACGTCGGTCTCAGGGTTGGTCTTGGGAATTCGCTGCGGCGTTGGCGTGAGGTTGTCGTCCAGTAGAAGAGCGCGGCGTCCTGCTAGCCATGCGATCGAATGGGTCGCATCAAATCCATCGCCGGTGTCGGATATGTAGTCGAGCCAGATCTCATCTCGACCGGAAAAATCGTGTTCGTCAGCGGCATCGCCGCTACGAACGTCGAGGGCCGCCAGCAACTCCCTTCGACCTGCCATAGACCCTACGATAGTGGATGCAACGACTTTCCCAAGGGTGGCTAGAAGTTGGCGGACCGCGAACCAGCCTACACGTGTTTCTTGCCTAATTGCGAGCGAAACGTGTTTCGCCGTCCCCTTATCCGTTAAATCTTCAATCAACGCACCCTCACGATATGTTAAGTTCGCAGGTCAGATCACTTGGCCGTCCGGGCAATTGCCAGTTCTCTCATCGCGGTAATGCCGATTGATATCAGCCCGCTGCATCTGTCTGGCTTTCAATCCGGAGGCGTCTTTGATGGCTCTTCGGGTATTCTTTGCGCTGGTCCCGTTCCCGAAATGCGGGCAACGCGTTGAAGGGTGTCAAACCAAAATGGAGCGCCGAGCAGTGATGCCGCTGCAACCATGAGCCAGCCGGCTAGCGTCATAGCAATCGTCGGGATTCCGGCGGCTAAGAGATCAGGTTGGTTTTCCCAGCCGATCAGAGACATCGTGCTTAAGGTTTTTGCAGCTTGCGCCGCGGTCGGCATATCATTTGATGCCAGTTGGGCCTGCAGGTTCGTAGCCTGGAAGAGCGATGCGCCGGCATGGATGGCGTCGGCGTTGAATATGATAGAGATAAACAGAGCGACCAGGAAGCCGATCAACTGCGTCTTGCGCTTATACCATCCACTTACGCGGTCCATAGTGTCGTCAAACCACGCGGCGATCTGGCGTTCAAACTCCTCTTGCGATCCACGGGCCTTTTGCAATAGAGCAGACAACGCCTCGCGAAGTTGTTGGTCCTGGATCGCATTAACGGCGTCGCTGAGTGACCCCTCTTTCTCACCGGCTGATACAACACGCACCAACGACTCCGCAAACCGGGTGCTCTGGATGTAGGCGGGGATCGTGCTAACCGTGGCAGCGGACTTTGCTACGCCCGAGGAAAGTGGGTTCACGAGCGCTTCGTTATAGATCTGAAGCGCGAGCCCCGTAAAATCTTTGTCATTGAGGAGAGCTTGCACACCGCTACGAAGAGTGCGGTGGCGCAGCTTCAGGGTGGACGCGATGGCTTCGGTAATGGCCGTCGTCGCCAGGCTCACGGACATAAAGATGAATATCAGCCCAATTACTACATCCAGGACGTGACTTCCAAACATTGACTGCATCCCTATATGCGGCCGCAGCCGCCGACACGTCGCTCTTACAGCTTGTAGAAGATGTGCTGGCCGATCCTTGTGGTTTCGGCGGACTTCCTTGCCCAGGAAGGAAAGCGCTTCATCGTACTCGCGTGATAGTGGTTGGCCCCTTTAGATCCACCTTTAATGACTCCCGTTACCGCCCCGGCGGCGATTCGGAGACAATCCTTAAAGACGTCGTCGGCATGCGTTGCTGACATCTTCTCGATTATCTTGCGATTCGGGTCATTGGCGTTCCAGCATGAGAACTGCTGCGGCTTAAGGCAGACGCCTGCTACCGAAGAGCCAAACCATGTGTGCTCAGCCAACCGATTCATCACGACATCAGCGACTGCCTCGCGGCCTTGAGGGGACTCTCCCCTTGCTTCACCATAGAGGGTTCGAGCTAAAATAAGGACATCCCTGTCGGTCGCACCGTCAATTCCGTTTTCAACCGGGGTCCTATCAGTGGCGTCGGGTGCAGGGTCTAAGGCACTTAGCCACCGGATGTTCACAATCTTATTGCGTTCAACCACCATGGTCTTAACGCGATCAGATTGGTTGCCGCCGAGAAGTTCAATTTTGTTCGGGGGAACTGTCTGGCTGAAGAAGGCAACGTGTCCACTTGAATCTGTGTTTTCTGCTGGTGCGAGGACGACAATCGCACCGAACGGTATGCCTCCCGGGTCGCGCTGGCGAAGCTCTAGATCGCCCCAGTTTTTCCAGTTTGCCGCCCACGCTGGCCCCTCCACGATCGTGTCAGCGATGGCATTGTTCGCTTGGCTAGCTTTGAGGAGACACCAGGCAACAAATGCACCGCACCAGGCGCTGTTGTCGGCGAGGTCCTCGGAAGCAGCATTGAGGTATTTACGGACTGCCTCCAAGCCCGGAGGTTTCGACTCGATCAAATCGCCGGCCGTCCACATCTTCAATTCGGCCTGTGCGACATCCATCCAAGCCTGAGCTGCGGCTTTGTTGTTGACGTCGGGGATGAATCCCGGGATTGCCTTGAGCAGTGAAAACGCCTTCTTCATGGCGTCCGCCAGCGCGGCGGAGGTCGCGTTGACAAATGCTTCCACAGAGGAGAACCCACCTCCGGGCGCCTTGCCGAGATAAAGCGGGCGGTCTGTAACCAGTGTCTCGATTTCTGCTGGGGTTTTCCCAGCCGAAGTGAGGACCGAGTCCATAGTGGGATTTGTCTGCTTCTTAGACTGGAAGTTCTGAACCGCGACCGCGGCTTCGAGCCCGATTAGCCGAACATGAAAAATGTTGAGCAGACTTGGAATGTAATTTTCTAGAGCCGATTCAGCGGCTCGCATTTTTTCAGCAAACGCTCCGGCGTCTCGCTTCCCTATCCAAGCAGCGCAGTCGATCTGCGCGAGAGCCGATAGCCGTCCCGCAGGGCCTGGCGTTATATTGAGTTCTGGTGCAGCGAGGTAAGCGCTCCAATCGGCTGGTGATAACTGATAGGGGCCAATCGCAGACTTGTCAGTGAGTTGGGGGCCGAAGTTGACTAGGTTGCTCTCGATAACAGCCCAGGCGATTAGGTAGTCGCTACCGACTGTCTTGTCGTCAAGAGAGGTGAGTTCGAAGCGAACGCATTCTGCGACGAACAATGCGGTGTTAACAGGCGGGACAACCTCACTGCCGCGGTCATGCTGTGTCCCAACAAACTTAGTCTCTATCCAACCTCGCAGCGGTCGGGCCATCTCGTTCTTCTGATAGAGAACTTCGGTCCATAGGCCATCGGCGCTTTTGTTGCCCGTAGGGACAACGAGCATGTCACCCGTTAATCTGGGCCGAGCGGTGACCAAGGGTGAGTCCTGAGACGCGTCCCTGTGAAACTCCGCAAACGGGTGACCGTCATCCAGCGAAAGTCGAAATTCATCCACAGGTGGAGCCCTCCGTTTTGCCAGACCATTCGATAATCTTGTTGTAGAGATCGTCCGTGAGGTCGCTCATTCCGACCCCATTCGTAGGCATGATCGCGCATTTGGTTCGAGCATCGGCTACCGCCTTGCGTGACGCTGCGTCGCCAAATTTCATAGCGCTCTTGCTCAATCCAATTTTATTGATCGCAGCGATGAAGCTCTTTTCGGTTTCCGGTTTGCCCTGAAACAGGGCGCGTTCTTCAAAATTGTGCCATCGGTCCTCGCACCGTGGAGCATCACGCAGACCTTGCTGCATGTTGATCCCATTGAACTCGACATCATCAACGCGGCCTTGGTGGAGTGGGTTGTTGGGTTCATCTTCATAAACCTGATCTTCCCACATCTTAATGGCTGCCATCGTCTTGGTGTTCGCGGAGTCGGGGCTGTGCACGCACAATGCAGCGCGGACCTGTTCGAGCTGGGCATCGCTATATCCAGTCGTAACGAAGACAAGCCGGACAGCGGGAGAAACCGTTGGTGTCGTGAAAGGCTTAACCACGAGAGCCGGTGACGCGACTGGCCTGATCGTATCCATCGCCCGTCGTTCCAGCAGCAGATTCTGGTATTGCGGAGGCTCAACGCCCGTTGCTCCCGCCCGAGCGAACGCATTGACGTCCATGGTGATTGTCTGGGGCGTGCAGAGCTTCAAGTAAGATCGCAACACATAAACGACGTCACTTTTCTCTCTATAGCGAGCGTCGATGAACTCATTGCGAAATGCAAGACGCCGTCCCTCCACCGTAATTTTGATGGTCGAAGGCTCGATGCCCAGCAGAACGCGGGTATAGTAGGCGTTATAGATCTGCGATGTGAATCCGAGCGCAAGTCCTACGTATTCCAGAGCTGTACTGCCGGGCACCGCCACACCGAGAACGCCGGCAGCTGTGGTTCCAACAGTTGAGATGGTGGCGTCAACGAATGGCTTCTCGTTCCTTTTATTTTCCAGCCAAGCCAAATAGAGATCGCAACGGTGATCTATGTCGTTGAAACCAGCTTTCACCATCGATTGCCAGGAGAGTTCGTCGAAGCCGCCTGTTTGGCATCTAAGGGGGCGTGTTGCACTCACTGATAAGTCTGCCTGACGGCAAATCTCGCCGAAATACGCATCGAGAGAGTCTGTTGCAACCACGGTTCGTTGGCTCATGAGATCTGACCCAGCGCCATTTGTAGCAAAGTCTCGGTCTGAAGGCGTGCAACTCGCGACAACGAGGGCCCCGATAAACAACGCTATGAACGAACCGAGACGGAAGAACCGATCGACAGCTATCCCGATCATAAGACCAGATCCGTTGCTGCGGTATGACCAGAGTACAAAGCAAATCCCGTTATAGTATGGTTGCTCATCTCGAAATAAAGATCAGCCATAACGCCCCCCGCGCTACAAAGCATCCTTCAACTGCTTCGAAAGCTCAGCTAACAGAATAAAGTCCGCGATAATTGAATATGATATCGCTCTCGCGATTTCACCAGACCGCGAGTATATTACATTTGATTGTATTTCTACTTCCCTCAGAATCAACCTATTATAGAATAACGGATTAAGTCAAATGAATATTCAAAAATTTCGATTGTGGGCCACGTCTCGCCCGGAAGCGTGACGGATGTATGGCGCTGATTAGCGAGGTTCGTATCAAGAATGTCGCCGCACGAACGGCCGCCGATGTGTGAACGGAGCGTGCCAAGCATCGATGCTCACAAGGTCCGAAAAACTCTCTATCCGTGCGTAGTCATCTACCCAATCGATACGAGCAACGCTCTCAATCGATCGTGCTGACCGCGTCCGTCAGAGCTAACTAACTGGGGCAAATACATGCGCTCCCCTTAGTATCTATCCCCGATCCATGTATATCGAAATAGCAAGCCGTCTAGAATTATGTAGCAAGCGAACCACCGCGAATTACCGAGATCGAAGCGTTTGCTTTCCCGACTATTGAAAACCTGTTTCGACAGATTTATCGAGCACTGTTTTCCGACCTGGACATTATCTAGCGATAATATTCAACTGCACTAGTTATCTCTGAAAAACTATTTCACTTTTTATCTAAGTATTTTCATTGACAAATATATAGTTAAGGGAGCATATTTTTGACAGCAATCGCCTTGAAATTGTATCCTGGGGGGCCTGTGATGTATAGACATTGGACGACAGCGATCTTGGTTATTTGTCTGCAGACCGCGCCACTTGTGGCGCCTACGCACGCTCTCGCGGTCACCTGCGTCAATGGCGAATGCCGATAGCAGGCGGGTTTGAGATGACCCCATCTTCCTACTTCTACTGGTCGCTCGCGATCGTCCTTCTCGTCGTGTTTAGTCTGAACAAATTTTACAGCGAGAACACAGAGGATCCGACGAAGTTTCAGAACCGCGTTCTTGCACAGGTTTTGTCTCGTGACCGTGTGTTTGCTGAAAAATTCCTCAGTTTCGCGCTAGTCTATATGTTCGTAATGATCGTTCTGTTCCTCACGATCGTTTTTTTAGGTCAGCCACTTGGCCTGGCTGACGCGTTTAAGGGCAAGGAGTTTGCGTGGCCTTTTTTCTCAGCGCTCGTCGTGATTGGTTTTGCATCTCCCGTCCCTTGGGTGGGAAAGCTGGAACTCATAATCAGGGGCAAACTCCAAAAGATGGCTCTGTGACCTGCGGCGTATGGTCGAGCGTGATCCAGGTTTCGAAATGAAGCTCGGCGGCTGGTCTTGAAATATCGACGAGCGCGACGCAATTGCCGAAAACGTCGTGGATCCAGCGCACTTGGCTATCTTCCGGATAGGTCGTCAACGAGGCCTCGATGAGCCGTTGATCGAAGCTGTCGCGCGGCCGGAACATCAATCGATGCTCGCCGAATTCGACCTCCCTGAGGTAACGATAGGATGTGATGTGGCGAACGGAAAAAATTGTCATCGAAGCGTGCTGCCGTGGGATAATTTGTTCACGCTGCTCTTTCCAAGGGGCCGTGCCGCTTTCGCGGAAGTGCCCTGCCCGCATAGCGCATCTCATCGACCATGCTGAGCCGTTTCTGCGTTTCCCGCAAGAAGAACCCGCGCCCTGCTCGTCAAACTCGATGCGGTGGGGCGAAAGCCTGCTCAAGGCAGCCGGCCTCACCGTCACTACCGAGGACATCGCGAAGCTGGCTGACGCCGATCTCAACGGTCGTCGGATCATGAACGTCATCCGCACGGCCTCCACGATGGCAAAGCTCGATGGTGAGGCCGTGACGTATGGGCGCCTGGTCGAGGAGATCGAGGAAGCCATCCGCTTCGAGCGCGAAATGCTCCAGGCGCCTGACTACCTCGGCAAGCCGGAGCTGAAGGCCGTTGCCTGATACCACGGGCGGATCCCACTGAACCTAACGGGCGCTTTCGAGCGCCCGTTTCGCTTAGCTCGGTAGCTCGTTAGCTACCTATCTAGGCAGCTGCGTCAATCCACTCTTCACCTGCCGCATTCCAAGCGCGCGATTGCTAAAACAAAGCATCAGCAACGCAGAAAGCGAGCCATGCGAATGACCATCAAACCCCCCAAAGAACTGCTCGGTCACTGCGAGGCGCGGGGTTGGATCATGAAATGCTTCTACGACGAGCCCGGCGAGCCCGACTACCTCGGCGTGGAAGCGGCTAAGGCGCAGGAAGCCCGTGAGGCGTGTGACGATATGTATCTCCAAGTCTATGACGGCACGGGCCTTATGGGTTGGGTGTTCGTGGTCAACGACACCGATGGCGATCCCGAGGAACAGATCAACGATTATGCCGGCGATCGACTGATCTGCAGGCCAGAACTCAACGCTTCAAGGTCTGCGATGGCAACTGGCCGAAACGCCTTTTATACTCGGCAGCAAATCGCCCGAGATGGGTAAAGCCCCATCGCATAGCAATGTCGGCGACAGTCAGTCTCATGCCCGCATCGAGCAGGTCGCGATGGGCAGCAAGTATCCGGATTTCTTGCAGGTAGGCCATCGGCGTCGTATTCCTGAACTGCCGGAAACCCTGTTGCAAAGTCCGAACGCTCACCTTGGCCGCCGCCGCGATATCGTTGAGCGAAATCGGCTCGGCAATGTGCTCCTGCATGAAGTCGATCGCCCACTTAACATGGCGTGGGGCCGGCGTCGGAGCCGGCAGCGCAAGTTCGTCCGAATAGCGATGGCGGCAGCTTTCCAGCAGCAGATAGACCGCCGCGTCACAAAGCGAGCCGACGGCCAGCGGTGATCGTTGCAGCGGTCCGTTGTCGCTCAGTCCGCTATGGAGGTTCGAGACAATCTGCTGCAACACCAGTCCCGGACCCGCGGTCAGATCGATGTGAGGATGAAAATCGAGGTCGCCGCTGATCGTTCGTTCGAACATATGCGTCAGGTGACTGGTGATCTTCGCCTGATCGACGAACAGGCCGAAATGACGGCGCCGGCCCAATATGCGGGCGCCCATGGAACGACCCGCCTCAAGGATCGTACCACGAGCGGGAGCTGAATATATTTCCTCCCGCCGGCCGTCGAAGCAAACGTTCCCCTCCACCGGCAGGAAAACGATCATCCCGACGCTGGGCGCCTTCCGCTTGATGAGAAGCGTGCCTTCGTAAGCGCAGTCGGCTACCGCCACCTCTCCCGCGGAGACGAAACTGCAGCGGAATGAAACGGGCATATCGCCTTCCGCCGTGACCTTGATCGGAGAGGGTGGCGTCGACAATAATTCCGAGAGCAAGTCCGGGTCAGTTCCGCTGTGCGCCGTTTCCCCGAACGACACGTTCTGCGTCGCCGGGGGTCGGGGGAGGCTGCCACTGGTGTGCATACGGGAATCAACGGACATTCATGACCTCGAAAGGCGATACTCGTCGGTGATAATCGATTTGTACATTACGCGCATTCTCTAGAAGCAAAATCAACCATATCGGCTGACTGCCAGATCCTTCGCGTCGATCTCAGGCGTGCGGCCGCTGACGAGGTCACCGATCAGCCGCGCCGACCCGGTGCTCATGGTCCAGCCGAGCGTGCCGTGGCCGGTATTGAGGAAGAGGCCGATAATCCTGGTTGGGCCGATGACGGGCGTACCGTCCGGCGTCATCGGGCGCAGGCCGCACCAGAAGGAGGCCTTGGAAACATCGCCGCCGGGGAAGAGATCGGTGACGGAATGCTCCAGCGTGCTGCGCCGCGCGAGCCCAAGATCGTTGGTATAGCCTGAAATCTCCGCCATGCCGCCGACCCGGATGCGGTCGCCGAGCCGGGTGATCGCGATCTTGTAGGTCTCGTCCATGACGGTCGATTCCGGTGCGCGCGCCGTATCGGTGATCGGGATGGTCAGCGAATAGCCCTTGACGGGATAGACGGGCAGGCTGATGCCGAAGGGCTTCAGCAGCAGCGGCGAATAGCTGCCGAGCGCCACGACAACGGCATCGGCGCTCATCCGCTCGCGCTCGCGATCGCCATCGCGAGCGGTGATCACCCCACGCACGCGGCCAGCCTCGACATCCAGCGCCTTGATCGTCGTGCCGTAGGCGAAGCGGACGCCGAGCGCCTCGGCTTTGGCCGCCAGCGCGTTGGTGAACTTGAAGCAGTCGCCGGTTTCGTCCTTCGGGGTCAGCAGGCCGCCGACGATCTTGTCGCGCACGTGCCTTAGCGCCGGTTCGACGCGGATGCAGCCATCCCGGTCCAGCACCTCATAGGGAATGCCGTCGGCGGCGAGCGCCTTGACGTCCTTTGCCGAAGCGTCGAGCTGCTGTTGCGTGCGGAACAGCTGCAGGGTTCCCTGCATGCGTTCGTCATAGGCGATGCCGGTCTCCGTGCGAAGCTCGGCGAGCGCGATGCGGCTGTAATCGGCAAGGCGCAGCATGCGGCTCTTGTTGATCGCATAACGCTCGGAGGTGCAGTTCGACAGCATCCTCGCCATCCAGGAGAGCATGGCCAGATCGAGTTTCGGGCGCAGGATGAGGGGCGCGTGTTTCATGAACAGCCACTTCATGGCCTTCATGGGAATCCCCGGCGCTGCCCATGGCGAGCAATAGCCGAAGGAGACTTCGCCGGCATTGGCAAAACTCGTCTCCAGCGCCGGCCCCGGCTGGCGGTCGACGACCGTGACCTCATGGCCTGATTTGGCGAGCTGATAAGCGGATGTGACGCCGAGGATGCCGGCTCCCAGAACGATAACTTTCATGATATTCCCAATGGTGTGGAGCCGCCTGATCTCAGCGATATTGCCTGTCGTAACGGTCGCCCAGGCCGGTTAAGATTTCGTAGGCGATGGTGTCGGCGTCGCGTGCGACGTCTTCGAGCGTCTGATGGCGGCCGAGCACTTCGACAAGGCTGCCGAAGTTCAATGCGCCCTCCGGCAGGGCCGATATGTCGACAGTGATGCTGTCCATCGACACGCGGCCGACGATCGGCAGGCGGATGCCCTTGAAATAGACGGCGCCGCGGTCGCCGAGGCAGCGCGGCAGGCCGTCGGCATAGCCGGCGGCAATGGTTGCGAGCCGCATTTCCCGTTGGGTGACATGCGCGCCGCCATAACCGATCTTCGCGCCCGACGGCACGATGCGTGTCTGCACGACGGCGACATCGAGGCTGACCACCGGCTCCATCGGGTTCTCTTCGCCGGCGCTCGGAGCGCCGCCATAGAGCGCGATGCCGGGGCGGGCGAGCACGCCGTGATAGGCGTCGCCCAGGAAAACACCGCCGGAATTGGCGAAGGAAATGTCGAAGCCCGGAAATTCGTCGGCGATACGGGACATTTCGGCACGCTGCTCGCCATTCTGCTCACTTTCCGAGTCGTCGGCCGAAGCCAGATGGCTCATGATGAAGAGGATCTCGACGTTGGTGCCGTCGCGAAGGGCTGCCGCCAGTTCCGCCCGCTCTTCCCGGGGAAAGCCGAGCCGCGACATGCCGGTGTCGAACTGCAGGACGGCCGGCAGGCAGCGCTTCAGCATCCGGGCCGCCGCCGACCATTGCCGCCACTGGGCGAGCGAATTCAGAACCGGGACGACGCCCATCTCGGCACAGGCGAGCTCGTTTCCCGGCTGCAGGCCGTTCAACACGAAAATCTGGGCGTCCCGCGCAAGGGCCGGGCGAAGCCGCACGGCCTCGACGAACTGGGCGACGAAGAAATGCCGGCAACTCTGATCGTAGAGCGCGCCCGCAACTCGTTCGGCGCCGAGGCCATAGGCATCGGCCTTGACGACGGCCCCCGTGCGGGCCGGCGCCAACATCGATGCGAGCTTGCGATAGTTGCGGCCGAGTGCTGCAAGATCGATCGTCAGATAGCCCGTGGCTCCCTGCATGGTCGTGGCAGCGCGTGGGCGGGAAACCAAAATATCGCTATCCATGTCTGCTCCTGTTGATATCTAGAGCTTATGAAATAATCAGCGAAATTGCCTGTCATTCATTCATCGATTATTGCATGATCTGTCTATTATTCGCATAATCGATAACTGTTCGGAATAATCCATCATGCACGCCCTCGACACGATCGACCGCAATATCCTGAGGCTGCTGCGCCTCGATGCCCGCATGAGCAATGCCAAGCTCGCCGCCGAGATCGGCCTGTCGCCGTCGGCCTGTCTCAGGCGCATCAAGATCATGGAAAACTCAGGCATGATCCGCGGCTACACAGCGCTGGTCGACACCGGCAATGCGGATGCGACGATCGCCGTGATCATCAACATCACCCTTGAGCGGCAGACGGAGGATTACCTCGACCGCTTCGAGGCGGCCGTCCGCCGTTATCCCGAAATCCGGGAATGCTTCCTGATGACGGGCGGCTCCGACTATCTGCTGCGCGTCGAGGTCGCCAATGCCGGCGAGTTCGAGCGGATCCACAAGGAGATATTGTCGGCTCTGCCAGGCGTCCTCAGGATTCATTCCAGCTTCTCGATCCGCAATGTCCTGGCGACGAGGACGAAAGGCCGGCGCTGAACCACGGTTGCCCCGGCTGCGCATCGTAGCGCATGCAGATCGATCTTACCGCTATGCGGCCCACGGATTGATGACGGCTAGTCCTGCGGCCTCGAACGGGCCGGTGTCACGGCTCGCTATCGTCAGACCCTTCGCTGCAGCGGTGGCGGCGATATAGCCGTCCGCTTTGCCGATGGCCCTGCCCGCCAGGCGTGCGCGCGCCATCAATTCGGCATAGCTCTGGGAGGCTTCCAGGTCGAAGGATAAAACGCGCCCTGAAAACAGCGGCAGAACGTCCTGTTCGAGTCGATCGCGAAGGACTGTCTGCCGTTTGCCGGAAGGCATCGCAGCAATGCCGAAACGCAGTTCGGCGACCGTCATCGCCGAAAGGAACAGGGTTTCAATGGCCTGAGCGTCGATCCAAGCCAGCACCTGATGATCGGGCGCAGGCTTCCATGGCTCCGAAATGACATTGGTATCAACCAGGATCATTCGAAACTCATCGGTTCAGCCGGTGCTTTGTCACGGACGCTTTGCAGGCTATCCACATCCTCATTGGAAAGTCCTGCCTCGCGGCCGATCGATGCCAGCAGCGAGCCAAGCTTGACCCGCTCGGCCGGCCGTACTGCCGCCTCCAGAATTTCACGGATTTCGGCCTCGGTGCTGCGACCGTGATGAGCTGCTCTCACTCTCAAGGCTCGGTGAGTTTCCTCGGACAGATTGCGTATCGTGACGGCGGGCATTGATAGCGTATCATCCTTACATGATTGCAATGCTATCAATATATGAATTCGATATCACTCCGCAATGCGGAGATTTACGCCGGGGGCTGATTTAATGATAATTCGCCCGCCCGCTTGGCGGCCAATGGATTTTTCGACCGCAGGAACTCTCGCAGCCGTTCAAGGTCACGGATCGCCGCCGGGGAGAAAATTACTTGTGGCATTCGGGCGTGGGCAGCTCGTCGTCAGTTCCCCAGGTCGAAAGCCAGTTTTCAACCTCATCGCCAGTGACGTGCAGGCCGGTCGCCTGAATTTCATCCCAGGCATTGAGCGTCTCCTGCCGCAACGCGTCGCGCTTCTCCTCACGCTCCACATATTGCGCAATGGCTTCACGCATGATCCAGTGAGGCGAACGGCGGCGGATTTCGGCCAGTTGCTGGACACGACCTTTCAGCTCGTCATCGAGCTTGAGCGAGGTCGGCGACGCCATGGAGCCTCCTTAGTCAAAGGTAATACTGGACGCCAATGTAGGTTCTGCCAGCCCCGCTTGTCTATGAAGGTATTGGCCGGTCCTCCACAGAAGTCTGACCTCAAGCAGAGAAGGCATTTCAACTATATCAGCTCCAGCGCCGTTGCCTTGGCAACTGCTTCGCTCGTCGTGGCGACGGTCAGTTTCCGGCGCGCCGAGGCGAGATAGAGTTGCACCGCACTCACCGAAATCGACAGGCGGGCGCAGATCTGTTTTGCCATAAGGCCGCTGGCCGTCATCTCCAGGCATTGCAGCTCGCGGCGCGACAATTGCGGAATGTCGACAATTTTTCGCATGCCCGAGAGAACCATGGCCCGGTCGTGGAGATGGTGGGCGAGAAACTGGAGATCACGCATGCTGTCCATGCGGAACTGCCGCCAATAGGCATCGGGATGATTTGATGTGACCGTAAACAGCGATCGCTCGCCTTGCGGTCCCCGCACCGGCAGGGTCACGCCTTGCCGGCCGACACCGAAGGCCATCGCCTCGTTGAAGAAGACACGCGCCCGGCCGGAATCCCATTTCGACGCGGACCATTCCACCGGCAGGAAGCCACGCCGGCCGAGGCGCACGACGGGATCGATGCTGAAGTAATCCCGTTCAAGATATTGTTTCACCCACTCGGGAGGATAGGTCAGCATCAGCAACGGGTTGATGGCCGCCGCCCCCGAGGAGCGGGTCACATGCAGAACCATGTGCGATATCGCATAGATATGGCGAACTTCATCCAGTGTTGTTTCCAGATCCCGCAATGTCGGCGCTGCGGAGATCCGGTCCAGGCTGTAGAAAAAACGAGAACTGCTCAGCATGAGATGGACTCGTGGTTGTGCGTTTAATTTATCACCCGCATTGGTATCATTTAGCGACTGCTGATAAAAGCCTATCCCCGGCATGGCGTGAAAAATAGATTAAGGCCTGGCGCGGCATATCCCAGTCTGGGCGGTCGCTCTCTGTCCCCGCGCGACAAGGCCGCACTCACCTGAATCCGCCAGGCCTTTCGACATCCGCTTCGGCAGGATTGCGAGAGGCTTGCTCGACGAGCCGGGACAGGTTGGCGCGAAGTGTGTGGGAATTCTCAGCCGTCACCTCCCACAGGCCGACATAGAGGTTGCCGATCTCGGGCCGGGATCGAGCAAGCGGCGTCGGCCTCCAGCCGATCCGGCGGTAGACGCCAATCATCGCGGCGTCATAGACGCCGACAATGCTTTCGATGCCGGTATCGAGCGCGAGATCGCAAAGCCCGGAGAGCAGTTCGGTCGCGACCGTGCGCGATGAATTCTGATCGGCAAGCCCGGCGAGTGGATGAACACAGAAGCGGGTGCATTCCCAGGTCGTGGGGCTGTCGACGTCGAAAGGCTCGTCGAAGAATTGACGGAACTCGCTCTTGAGCATCGTCGCCCCCGTGGTCGGCAGCAGACGCAGCGACCCCGTCAGCGCGCCGGAGGGCCATTGCGTCACGAGATAGACGGGATCTTCCGTCTCGTCGTATCGATCCCTTTCCCACTCATCCCTGACGTCGACCTGCCATCCCAACCGGTCTCGGAAGACGGCGGCGCGTGCCCGAAACATTTCATCGAAAGCACGCCGATCGGTCTCGAACATATCTCTGGTGAGTATGCGCAACATCTCGTCCCTCCCGATCCCGACGTCCTGATCGCAGAACCGCTGCGCAGTCTTGCGCGTCCTGCTTCCGGACGTTTCACAACGGGAGACCGATCCCCGGCAATATGGATATTTCACCAGATTGACCGGGGCCTCGCCTTGGCCTTCACTTCCATAAGCGATTTCTGATATTTGATCGGCCGAACGCTCTCCGTGCCCATCAATTCTGTCAATTTCGATGGGACCATGGGGAGGATTCCGATGACGCACGACCTGGCACGCGGCAGACGCATTCGCGAGGCGATATCCCGCGGCAAATTCCGCAAAGTTCACGCGCTCGCGGCAGAGCTCAACGTCTCCGTCGCCGCCGTTTCGCGCTGGCAGAACGGTGGCCACACGTCGCTCGAAAGCGCCTGCGCGCTGGCACACCTCCTGGACGTCTCCCTCGACTGGCTGCTGCTCGGGCGAGGCACCATGGACTGGCACAGAAACAGCCCGATCTCGACCACGGAATTGCAATTGGTTCTGGCGTTGCGCGACCGGCCTGCGGCAGCCCGGTCCAATCTCATGGGATTGGTCGAATCCATTCCCCCGGAGCATCCGTAACGCCAGACGCAAATTTGGATAGATTTTTCAACCTGCGCTCAACACGTTTAAGTTGCTATCACATAGATCATCAACGATCTTTCTAGTCAGGGTTTCATCATCGGCAACAGCGAACGGCTGCCCCCGCCGCGGCGGGAACCCTTGTTTCCACTCTCAACGCAGAAGGGTTGTTGACCATGTCTACTTTGCTGACCATCAACGTGAAAAACTACGAGCCGCAGGCGCAAGGCTTCTTCTTCTTCCAACAGCCGGCCATTTATACCGGCGGCGGCCAAGTCTATTCGAACAGCCTTTTCTCGCAGACCCTCGCCAACTACGATTCTGGAGGTTCGATCCTGACCTTCCAGGTCAACCTGCAATATTATGCGGGCATTCAGCAGGCGAATACGCCGCCGTCGATCGGCTCCGCTTCCGGCTACGCGTCGGCCAGCCGCGCCGTCGATCTCGCTCCAGCGTCGGGTGGCAGCGGTAAACCAAACGACTGGACGACGGCAACCGTCAGCCCGCTCGGCCTTTCCGCCCCGGTCTACGGTGAAGGGGTGCAGCCTGGCGCCTTCCGCATCACCACGCCGAGCTTCACCTCGCCGCCCTACTACAACGTCGGCTCGGCGGTCGACGTCAATGGCGGCATCGTGCTGTCCAACTTCGTGCAGGCAAACCCGCTCGGCAATACCGATTGCCAGCCGATCCTGAAATATTATGTCCAGACCGGCTCCTATACGCCCGGCAGCGTCATGGATTTCACGCAGTCGAGCGTAACCGCGGCGATCGCCGATTTCACCGGCGGCTACACCGTCTGCAACGTCACCCTGAACGCCAACGGCACCTGGACCGTACAGCGCCAGTAAGCCTCGGCAAGCATGCGGGCGAAGCGTCCCCTCTTCGCCCGCATGCGCGCCATCCGCGCGATTGCCGCCGCTTGCCGGGGCGACGAACAGGTGGGATCTCAGCCGGGAGTGTCGCACGTCATGACCAGTTCGTCCTACCAGATCATCGTTCGCAACCTGTCGCAGACGACACAATATTTTTATGTCTTTCAGAAGCAGGCCGCCTTTCCCTCTTTGCCGAGCCCTTCCGTTCTCAGCAGCAGTCTCGGCTGCCAGAGCGTCGGCAACTACACGAGTTCGGGAGCCCAGATCAGTTTCGGCCTGGACAGCCAGATTTACGCAGGCGCCCTCAGCACCGGCCAAGCGGTGACGCCCTCTGAGTTCATCGCGCTCATCACGCTCGATGCCACGCGATCGATTGTCAGCACCACCACGGCGGCCCGCGCGATCACGCTCACCACGCTAAGTGGTTCGCCTGACAATTGCACGACACTGTCGCTTGATCCGCTGGGGCTTTCCGTGCCGGCCTATCAATCCAAGGTTCCGGTCGGAGCCTTTGGCATGATCGTGCCCACCTATACGCCCTTGCCGGTTCCGGAGCTCTATTGCGGCGTCGCCGCGCTGAACAACGACCAGGCGATCATTCTGTCGAGCTACGTCTCCCCCGCCCCCAACGCCATCTTGAGTTGCATACCGGAGCAGATCTTTTTCGTGACCACGGGCTACCAGCCGCCCGGAAGCGCTGTGTCCTATGACGAGACCAATGCGGCCTGCTGCGATTTCACCACCGGCTACGCAACCTTCACCGTGACTTACAACGCTAACGGAACCTTTTCGGCGACGGGAGGACCGTAGGCCCGGAAATCCGTCCGGCGTCGACGCTTGAGCAAGCCATCAACCCCCTGAAAGAAAGGATACGGCAATGTCGATTTACATCGCGAGAAATTCCGCCGGGCAAGCTGCCAGTCGCGTCAAGGTCATCCCGCAAGCGGCGTCACCTTAGTGTTGGCGCAGCCAAGCCACCCGCCCGCAAGATTGCGGGATGATCAACCCTCAATTGGAGAGCAATACCATGGATACGACCAGAACCCCCAGGCAGTCTGAAACCATCGGCAACGAACTGAACGTGTTCGCCAAAGCTCCGCGCGTCGGGCAGACGCCGTCCGCGACCGAAATCGCCGCCATGATCAAGGGCGGGAAGCCGGGCGATATGGACAAGCTCGACGTCTGAGCCGAACCGGCGGCAAAGCCCGCCGGCTCCTCCGTCGTCGTGCTCGGGCCTGTCCCGGGCATCCCAACACGCTGCAGTGACCGCCGGAGAAGCGGCGGTCACTGCTTTCGTCAGGTGACATCGGAAAGATTACGCCATGTTCAAGGGAACGATCGATCGGGAACGCTTGCCCGCGCCAAACGGGCAACGGCAGTCTTTTCAAAGCCCGGCAGCGCGGATTGATATTCTCGACCATCCCCTGCTTGAAAGCTTTCGCTGGGAAACGCCGGAGGGCACGATCCTGCTCTGCCGCGAACGCTGCGCCGGTCCGGACAGGCTGGGCCGGCCGCGCGCCGATTGGACGATGGAGCAGGCTCAGGCTTTCTGCGCCGCGCATCAGCAATGGCCGCTGGACCACCAGTCGATCTCGATCGACAGCCGAACCGGCACGGCCACCCTTTCCGCCGGGCATGGCGGCGTCGCACCCCTCTACATCAGGGTGGCGGGCGCGCGGATCGACCTGTCATGGTCGATCGCCGACTTCTACCCCGATCTCGACCTCGACGACGTCGACGTGGAGCGGACTGGCCTGCGCCTGACCGGAACTCTGCCTTATGCGGCAACGACGATGTTCCGTTCCGTCTTCATGGTGACGGAACGGGCCTCTCTTACCATCCACAACGACGGCGCCGTGAAGGTGACATATCCGGCTCCGGCGGAGTATTACGTTCCGAGCCCTCTCCGGGACGATGCCGATATTGCTGCGGCGGCTCGCGGGCTGGTGGACGCGCTGCTGCAGCGCTGGCCGCTGAAACCCTACGTGGTCGCAAGTGAATTCAGCGGCGGCCTGGATTCGGCCGTCGTGGCCGCCATATTGGCCGCCCGGCATCCGGGCCTGCCGACCTACGCGCTGGAGATCGGCGGAGCGGCGCAGAGCCAGCAGATCGGCCGGCGCGCGCTCGCAATCGACCACTTCGGGTTCCAGGACATGCTGCTGCCGGTCGGCGCCGTGCCCATGGTGCCCTCCGCCTTCGCCCGGCATGCCGATTACGAAGCCGCCCCTTATAACGCCGATCTGCAACGGCCGCTCGGCCGTTTGCTGAAGGCCTTCGTCGCCGCCTCCGGCGCGCGCGTCGTGGCGACAGGAACCGGCGGCGACGAATTGCTGATGGCCCATGCATTCGAACAGGAGCCCGAGCAGCTCGCCCGCAACGTCAGCGACGCTTTTCTTCCCGAGGCCTTTCCGCCGGCCCTGTCAAAGTCCCTGAGGGATCGCCTCGCCGATTACGCCGCCCATTGCGACAGAGCCCCCTTCCCCGTCCTGCCGATCTCGGTGCTGGAGGCACAGGCTGCCCGCGCGCCGCTGTTTGCCGCCCACGGCCTCTGGCCCGTCAGCCCGTTTGCGCAGCCGGAGGCGGTCCGCTTCTACCGCAGCCTGCCTCTCGCCTGGCGGCAGCACAAAATCCTGCACCGCCGCCTGCTGCGGCATCTCGGCTACCCCGAGCCGTTTCTGGGCATTCCGTTGCGGGAGAATTTCGAACCCTATCTGACGACATCCCTCGTCACCGGCGCGGGCGGGATCGCGCGCGACCTGACGCGGAGCTGCCGCCTGCACGAGTTGGGGCTCGTCGACGCGGACCGCTTGATTGCCGCCGTCCGGGCCATCCGGCCCCATTCCTCGCTGGGCGATGTCGGCTTCCTCTTCCATGCCTTCAATGTCGAATACATGTTGCGCCGGCTGGACGAACCTCGCTCCGCCGGCACGCTTCGCGCCCACGCCGGACGAGATCGAAGCGATCGGTCGCCTCAGGCTCGAAGCGCGTCGCATGGAATTTGATTGAGCGGAGGAGAAGGCGCGATGTCTCGTCAACCCGCGCGGTTAACCTGCCGTGCGTCCAATGCCTCCTGCTCCAGTCGCACCGTCAGATCGGCAAGCGACTGCGGCCGTCCGAACGCATAGCCCTGAAGGGTGTGAACGCCGAGATCAGCAAGCACCTTGGCATGGTCGATCGTCTCCACCCCTTCCGCGATGACCTCCATGTCAAGCGCGCGCGCTATGTCGACCAGCGAACTCACCAGCCGGCGGCTCGGGACCGATTGCAGAATCGGCATCACCAACTGGCGATCAATCTTGACGCGATCCGGCCTCAGTTCGAGCAGGCCCAGCAGGGAGGCGTGACCGGAGCCGAGATCGTCGATCTCGATATCGATGCCGAAGGACTTGATGGCCTGGATGTTCTGCCTGACGTGATCGCTCAGGCTGTCCAGAAAAATCGTTTCGATCAGCTCGAAGCTTAACCGGCCGGGCGGTATGTCATAGCTGCCGAGCTTGGTGACCAACTCTGGATCGTCGAGACGATCGGCGGACAGATTGACGGACACCCGGATCCCGTCCAGCAGGGATGCCGAGGATTTCATATCCGCGAGCACCGCCGTCAGAATGACATGGTCAAGCTCCGCGACCAGTCCATTATAGGAGGCGAGCGACAGGAAATGGGCGGGCGCGAGAATCCCTCGCGCCGGATGGTGCCATCTCGCCAGGGCTTCGACGCCATTGACCCGGAACGACTTGGCATCGACCTGCACCTGGTAGAACGGGCGTATCTGACCGAGCGCCAGCCCTGAGCGCAGATCCTGGGCGAGCTGCCTTTCGCTCGCCAGGGTAGACGCCATCTCATCGGAAAATATCTCGGCGCGATTCCGGCCGTTCCGCTTGGCGTGGTACAATGCCAGATCGGACTGCGAGAGCAGCTTGGCGAGATCGGCGCTCATCGCACTGGCAACGCCGATGGAGCAACAGACCATCAGCGTCTGATCGCCGATGGGGATCGGTTTCTCCAGGCTCGTCTGAATATGATCGAGCACCGCATTGGTCTTGTCGCACTCGTCCTTCGGAATGAGGACGGCGAATTCGTCGCCGCCGAGGCGCGCAGCCACGTCTCCGGCCGAAATGGCTTCCAGCAGAATTTTGCTGACGTGACGGAGAACCAAATCGCCGACCGCATGCCCGAAACGGTCATTGATCTCCTTGAAATGATCCACGTCGATGTGAAGAAGCGTAACCTTGGCGCTCTCTTGGCGCGCAAGCTCCGACAGGGCGAAATCGAAGCTGCGCCGGTTCAGGAGGCCGGTGAGGTGATCGTGATCGGCGGCAAGCCGAGCTTCCGCCCGGCTCCTCTCAAGCTCCTTGTTGAGAAGCACATCGTCCGTGACGTCCCATTCGGCTCCGACGAAGCAGGGATCGCCTGCGGCGTCCACGAAATATCGGGCCCGCGACCGCAAATAGCGGATCGCCCCGTCCGGCCGGATGATGCGGAACTCGGAGGCATAGTCCGATTTGGTTTCGATAGCCCGCAGAAATATCGCATTGGTCGGCGCCAGGTCGTCGGGGTGGATGCTGTCGAGCCATATGACATCGAGCGGAGCCTTGGGAACGCCGTAGATCGCCTTGAGCTGCTCGTCCCACCGCGTCTGGTTTTTCGCGATATTATGCTGCCAGATCCCGATCCCGGATGCCTCGAGGGCCAGGCCAAGCTGGCGAAGCAGATTCTCGAGCTCGACGTTTGTCCTGGATCGTTTATTACTCAAGGGGCTCTCGCTGTTTCTTTCGCCCAAATGTCTCATTGAATATTTGATAGAGTACTAATCGAGATCTCGTGGCTGCAGTGCCATAGACGCCGCTTGAGATTGCTGAGCGACGCCGCTCCACAATCCTTGCGGGCGACGCGGCAATGCCGGACCTGAGCCCATGCGAATGATCGAAAAATGAGCATGATTGTCGATTGACTATAAAGTGAGCTTGCCATAGCGTTGATGTAACAAATGGCATTGATCGCCAACGGCAACCGAGCCCCGATTTCCGCACGTCCTGCGGACGGGGCTTTTTTTATTCCGTTCGGCCGGTCCTGCCTGGCAGGTGTTCGAAGCGAGACTTTGGCGTGATCAAGAATACCACCCGTCGGAATGGCCCCTTGTCTGCTTCGCGGCAGGCGAACGGTTGCAGCCCGCACCGTCAGTTGCGGGACAGGCCATGATCCGCAGGTCCGTCCCTCTTTCCCTTCTCTATTCGACGACTGGTGCTTATGCGGCGCTTGGCCGCGATGCCGTCGACGGCGCCCTGGCGGCGGTCGCCGAGGTCAACAACAATTCCAGCTACTCCTTCCACTTCGAGCCGCGTGTCGACGATCCGGCTGGTAGTGCAGAACGCTACGCCGAGCTTGCCGAGGTCGCCATCCGGCAGCGGGGATGTCGGCACATCGTTGGCGCGATCACGTCCTGGAGCCGGAAGGAAGTGCTTCCGGTCGTCGAGCGCCATGGCGCCCTGCTCTGGTATGCCTTTCCGCATGAGGGCTACGAGACGAGCGACAGCGTCATCTATCTGGGCGCCTGTCCAAACCAGCATCTGCTGCCGCTGTTTAGCTATATCATGCCGCGCTACGGCCGGCGGCCCTTCATCGTCGGCTCCAACTACATCTGGGGCTGGGAGATCGGCCGCATCGCCCGCGAGATCACCGAGGCGGCGGGCGGCGAAGTGCTGGCCGAGCGCTTCGTGCCGCTCGGTTCGGAAGAGGTCGATCACCTGATTGCCGAGATCCGCCAGAAGCGGCCGGATTTCATCCTCTCCAACCTCGTCGGCCGCTCCGCCCACGCGTTCATCCGCGCCTATGCGCAACTGCGTGAGGAGGACGCCGAGTTCAGCGCCGAACGCCGTCCGTTTGTCGCCTGCAACCTTTCGGAACTCGATCTCGCGGACCTCAGCCCGCAGGCCAAGGCCGGCCACATCGTCACCAATATCTATCTGGACCGGCTCGACACTGAGGAAAACCGGCGTTTCAAGGCGCGATTGGCAGCCCGCCGCGGCGACGACCGGCCGGTCACCGGGCCATTCGTCTTCGCCTATATGGCGGTTTCGGTCCTCGCCCAGGCAATCGCCGATGCCGGCACTGATGATCCCGACCTGATCCGCAAACTGGTGACGCAACGACAGTTCGATACGCCGATCGGCCCGATTTCCTTCGATCCGCGCACACATTACGCCGGGTTGCGGCCGTTCATCGGCAGGTCCGACAGCGAGGGCGGTTTCGAGATTTTCGAGACCGAAAACCCTATCGTCGAGGCGGACCCTTACCTGGTGCGTTCGGTTTTCCCCGGCAAGCCCGGCGGCCATGCGCCGAAAACGGGATTGAAGGTGGTGAAATGAGCCGCTTCGAGCGACCGCTGTTTTCCAGTTGGCGCGCGGTGATCCTGCACCGGCCGCATCCGGCCGTCGAGGCGCTGACGCGACAGCTGGAATCGCTGCATATCGAGGCCAAGGCCGTCTGGCCGCAGCTCGACGAGCGGGATGCGCTTGCTGACGTCGTGTTCTTCGATGCCGACATGGGACATGACCAGCAATTTCCCTGGCCGTCCGGCTTTTCCCCGATGCCGCTCGTGGCCTTGATCGGCTCGGAGGCGCCCGGACGGATCGAATGGGTGCTGGCCCAGGGCTCGAACGCGCACATGCTGAAGCCGATCGGCTCCACCGGCGCCTACAGCGCGCTGCTGATTGCTTCGCACGCCTACCATAAAGCCCGCAGCCATGCCGACGACATCCGCGCGCTCGAGGACCGGTTGCGACAGCGGCCGATCGTCGTCAGTGCCGTATTGCAGCTGATGCAGCAGGGATATGCCGGCGAAGCGGCCGCTTTCAAGCGCCTGAGAAGCATCGCGATGGATTGGGGCATGACGATCGAGGAAGCCGCCGACGCCATCTGCAGGAACGACCGGCGCACTCTGGAACGATGATGAAGAGGGAAGACGAAAACATGGAGATAACCGAAGGCTATGCACCCTATGGCGCCTATCGGACCTGGTACCGGATCACCGGAGACCTGGCGTCCGGCAAACCGCCGCTGATCGTTGCCCATGGCGGGCCGGGCTGCACGCATGATTATGTCGACAGCTTCAAGGATCTCGCCGCCACGGGCCGCGCCGTCATTCACTACGACCAGGTCGGCAACGGCAAGTCCACGCACCTGCCGGAAAAGGGCGGCGATTTCTGGACCGTCGATTTCTTCAAGGCGGAACTCCACAACCTGATCGACCATCTCGGCATCCGCGATGCCTATTGCCTGCTCGGGCAATCCTGGGGCGGGATGTTGTCGGCGGAATTCTCCGTCGATCGGCCGGCCGGCCTCAAGGCGCTTGTCATCGCCAATTCGCCGGCGGCGATGAAGACCTGGATTTCCGAGGCCAACCGCCTTCGCGAAGCCTTGCCGGCCGATGTGCAGGCGACGCTGCTCAAGCACGAACTGGCCGGCACGACGGACAGCGCCGAATACGCCAAGGCGACCGATGTTTTCAACGAGCGCCATGTCTGCCGCATCGTCCCCATGCCGCCGGAAGTGAAGCGCACCTTCGACGCCATCGGCGAAGACCCGACCGTCTACCACACGATGAACGGCCCTAACGAATTCCATGTCATCGGCACGATGAAAGACTGGTCGATCGTCGGGCGCCTGTCGACCATCGACGTCCCGACGCTATTGATCTCCGGTCATTACGACGAGGCGACGCAAGCCTGCGTGCAGCCCTATGCCGATGAGATTGCCGACGTGCGCTGGCGGATCTTTGAACAGTCCAGCCACATGCCGCATGTCGAGGAACGCGCGGCCTGCATGGCCGAGGTCGGCGCCTTTCTCGATGGGAAAGCGCCGTAAGAATAAGAGCCGTAAATGCCCAGCCGTATCGAACCAGCAAAAAAATAAGGGAACAGACAAACATGACGACACGATCGACAACACGCATACGCCGTGCCGGCACAGCCTCCACCGGCCTTCTGCTCGCGCAGACCATGCTTTCGGGGCTTGCCCATGCCGAGGACCGGGCCGCGCTGATGGCTCAGCATCGCGGCGGCACGATGACGCTCTCGGCCGTTTCGGCGGCCGGCACCATCGACCCAATGATCAACTACACCGCCCAATACTGGCAGGTCTACCAGATGACCTATGACGGCCTCGTCAAGTTCAAGCAGGCCGGCGGCACGGAAGGTTTCAAGATCGTGCCGGCGATCGCCGAGGCGATGCCCGAGATCAAGAATGACGGCAAAACCTATGTGTTCAAGATCCGCAAGGGCGTCATGTTCTCGAACGGCAAGGAAGTCACCCCGGCTGACGTCGTGGCCTCGTTCCAGCGGATCTTCAAGGTCAGGGGCCCGACCATAGGCAGCTTCTACAATGGCATCGTCGGCGCCGATAAATGCATGGCGGACGGCGACAGCTGCACGCTCGACGGTGGCGTGATCGCCGACGACAAGGCCGGCACCGTCACCATTAATCTCGTCGCGGCAGATTCGGAGTTCTTCGCCAAGCTCGCGGTGCCGCATGCGAGCATCGTTCCGGCCGATACGCCGGCCAAGGATGCCGGCACGAGCCCCGTGCCCGGAACCGGCGCCTACATGATCGAAAGCTACAATCCGAACGAACAGATGGTGCTGAAGCGCAATCCCCATTTCAAGGAATGGAGCGTCGACGCCCAGCCGGACGGCTATGCCGACGAAATCGACTACAAGTTCGGCATGACGGAGGAAGCCGGCATCAACGCCGTGGTCAACGGCCAGGTAGACTGGATGTACGACACGCCTCCAGCCGACCGCCTGCCCGAGATCGGCTCGAAATATGCCAATCAGGTTCATATCGATCCGCTTGCGGCTTTCTGGTATGCGCCGATGAACGTCAATCTGCCGCCCTTCGACAACATCAAGGTCCGGCAGGCCTTGAACTATGCGCTCGATCGTGACGCGCTCGTCGGTCTTTTCGGCGGCGAAGTGCTCGCCCAGCCGACCTGCCAGATCCTGCCGCCCGATTTCCCCGGCCATGCCGATGACTGCATCTATACCAAGGACCCCGGTCCGGCATGGTCGGAAGCTGATATGGACAAGGCCAAGCAGTTGGTCGAAGAATCCGGCACGAAGGGCCAGAAGGTGACGGTGATTGCCGAAGACAACGCGGTCGCGCGCGGCATCGGCACCTATTTGCAGAGCGTGCTCAGCGACCTCGGCTATGACGCCTCGATGAAGGCGATCTCGCCCAATATCCAGTTCGCCTACATCCAGAACACCAACAACAACGTCCAGATCAGCGTCAGCCAGTGGTACATGGACTATCCGGCCGCGTCGGACTTCCTGAACGTGCTGCTCTCCTGCGACAGCTTCCACAAAGGCAGCGATTCCTCGATCAATATCTCAGGCTATTGCAACAAGGACCTCGACGCCAAGATGAAGGCGGCCATGGCCCTTTCGCTGACCGACGAGAACGCCGCCAATGCTGAATGGGCCAAGATCGACAAGGCATATATGGCCGAAGCGCCGCTTGCGCCGCTGTTCACGCCGAAGAGCGTGAATTTCACCTCCGCCCGCCTCGGCAATTATCTGTTCAACAAGCAGAACCGTTGGATCATCTCCCAGTCCTGGGTGAAGTAAACGGCGCGCGGCAATGGCGTGCGTCCGCGCCACGCCATTGCCCGTCTTCTTAAACAATCCGGACCGGCAAGAGCTCGACCATGCGTGACGGCAGAAAACGGAAATGACCCTCGTACCCAACAGCATCGCAAAGCCGATGGAGAGTTCGCAGAGCCGGAGCGTGCGCAAAGGCGCGGGACATTGGCAGCGGGCCTGGCGGCTTCTCAAGCGAGACAAGCCGACGATCGCCGCAGCCCTCGTGCTGCTTTTGATGATCCTGTCGAGTCTCGCCGCGCCGCTTTATGCGAACTCCGTGTCGGCGACCGATCCGTTCCGCTCCAATCTCAGCGGCAAGGTCGCCATCGACGGAAAGAAGGTCAAGATCATGCAGCCTTCGACCGAGGGCCTCGGTCTCGGCGTCACGCCGATCGGCCCGACCTGGGCTGCGCAGTATTTCCTTGGCGCCGACACGCAGGGGCGCGACGTTGCCGCCCGGCTTCTCTATGGCGGCCGCAATTCGCTGCTGATTGCCTTCTCAGCCACGTCAATCTGTCTGGTCCTGGCCGCACTGATCGGCATCTGTGCGGGCTTTTTCGGCGGCTTCGTCGATACGGTCCTGTCGCGGCTGCTCGATATCCTCTGGGCCTTTCCGGTCTATCTTCTGGCGATTTCCCTCTCGATCGTGCTGATCTCCAAGGGCATCGTGCTCGGCCCGATCGAGATCACCGCCGACAGCCTGCTGCTGCCGATCGGCATCATCGGCATCATCTACGTGCCCTATGTCGCGCGCCCGGTGCGCGGTCGCGTGCTGGAGCTGAAGAACAGCGAATTCGTGCTGGCGGCGATCGGGCTCGGCATTCCCGAATGGCGCATTCTCTGGAAGGACATCCTGCCCAATGTCGCCACGATGCTGATCGTGTTCATCCCGCTGATGATGGCGCTCAACATCGTCACGGAATCGTCTCTGTCCTTCCTTTCGATCGGCGTGCAGGCGCCGGATGCAAGCTGGGGAACGATCATCCAGGACGGGCAGACCCTGCTTTACACGCGCCCCGCCGTGGCGCTGGCGCCGGGCATCGCCATCGCGCTCACCGTGCTGTCGCTCAACGTGCTCGGCGACAGCATCCGCGACGTGCTCGATCCGCGCACCAAGATCGTCTGAGGAAGCGGAGATGGTTTTTGCAATCCTTCAGCGTCTCGGGCAGATGGCCTTCGTCATGTTCGGTATCTCGACGCTGGTGTTCCTAATCTTCTTCGCCACACCAGGCTCCGACCCGGCCGCCCGCATCGCCGGCCGCAACGCCTCCCAGGAGACGATCGCGCAGATCCGCATCGAATTCGGCTTCGACCGGCCGCTGCCGGTGCAATATGTGCTGATGATGAAACGCCTGTTCGTGACGCAGGATCTCACCTCCTACGTCAATCGCGGCATGCGCATCGTGCCGCAGGTTGCCGAAGCCGCGCCGGTGACGCTGTCGCTGGTGTTCGGCGCCGCCGTGCTCTGGGTGCTCGGCGGCATTGTCTTCGGCGTCGCCGCCGCCATGGCCCGCGACACGCTGCTCGACCGGGGGCTCATGGCGCTCGCGCTGATTGGCGTCTCCATGCCGGTCTACTGGCTGGGCGAGGTGATGAACCTGATCTCGCAGAGCCGCTTCCACGACAGCTGGGCGTTTTCCTGGGTTCCGGCCCTCGGCTACAAGCCGCTGTTTTCTGACCCTGTCGGCTGGTTCCTGACGCTCATCATTCCCTGGGCAACGCTCGCGGCCCTCTATGTCGGCATCTATGGCCGGGTGCTGCGCGCCAACCTCGTGGAAGCCTATCAGGAGGACTATATCCGCACCGCCCGCGCCAAGGGTCTGAGCCCGGCGCGGGTGATGCTCAGGCATGCGCTGCGTACGTCGCTGATCCCGTTCGTGACCATGTTCGGCCTCGATTTCGGCGCCCTTGTCGGCGGCTCCGCCCTTCTGACGGAAGTGGTCTTCGGCCTGAACGGTGTCGGGCGCCTCACCTATCAGGCGCTGCTCAACCTCGATCTCCCGATGATCCTCGGCACCGTGATGTACGCCTCGTTCTTCGTGGTGCTCGCCAATGCGTCCGTCGACATCGTCTACGTGCTGATCGATCCGCGCGTAAGGAAGAACTGACGATGCAGAACGTTGAAAAACCCGTTCTTCTCGATGTCCAAGGCCTGACGGTTTCGTTCGTCACCGATGGCGGCCTCGTCAGGGCCGTGGACGACGTTTCCTTTTCCGTGCGCGAGGGAGAAATCCTGTCGATCGTCGGCGAATCCGGCTCGGGCAAATCGGTCACGCTGCTGTCGCTGCTCGGCCTGCACGATCCGAAGACAACAAGCGTCGACGGCGCAGTCGCCTTTCGCGGACAGCGGATTCTCGAACTGTCGGCAAGCGCTATGCGCCGTATCCGCGGCAAGGAAATCGGGCTCATCTCGCAGGATCCGATGACGGCGCTGACCCCGGTCTACAGGATCGGCTGGCAAATCGCCGAGCAGATCCGCGCCCATGAGCCGATGTCGGCCCGGGCCGCCCGCCTGCGGGCGATCGAGCTTCTCGGCGAAGTCGGCTTCTCCAACCCCACTGAAGCGTCCGAGCGCTTTCCGCACCAGCTGTCGGGCGGCATGCGCCAGCGGGCGGTGATCGCTATGGCGCTTTCCTGCCGGCCGGCGCTGCTCGTTGCCGACGAACCGACGACGGCGCTCGACGTGACCGTGCAGGCGCAGGTGCTCGACCTGCTGCTCAGGCTGCGCAAAGACCTCGGCCTGGCGATCGTCCTCATCACCCACGATATGGGCGTGGTCTCCGAGGTCGCCGACAAGGTGGCGGTGATGTATGCCGGCCGCATCGTCGAGCGCGGCACAACCCGCGAAATCTTCTCCAATCCCGTTCATCCCTACACATGGGGGCTGATGGCCTCGATCCCGCCGCTGACCGGCGAGCGGCCGAAGCGGCTTATTTCGATCGGCGGCATGCCACCGACGCCGGGCAGCATTCCCGAGGGCTGTGGCTTTCAGCCGCGTTGCCGCTTCGCCCGGGCCGAATGCGCCGCCCGGCCGCCGACCCGCCGCATCGGCGATCAGTCAGTGCTCTGCGTGCTCGATGGCGAGGAACGCGACGCCCTGCGCAAAACCGTCCTGACATCGGAGGAGCCCGCATGAGCGCGAGTGGGAACGTGAGGCCGCTGCTTTCCGCCGAGGCGCTGACCAAGAACTTCCTCGTCGGCAAGACCGTCTGGCCGGGTTCGGGCCGCACCCTGCATGCCGTCGACGAGATCAGCCTCGATGTCTATCCCGGCGAAACGCTGGGTCTGGTCGGTGAATCCGGCAGCGGCAAATCCACGCTCGGCCGCTGCCTGACGCGGCTCTACGACATCACAGCCGGCCGGCTGACCTTCGACGGCCAGGACATCTCCAAGGCGGAGAAGCGTGCGCTTACACCAGTGCGGCGCAGGATGCAGATGATCTTCCAGGACCCCTCGTCCTCGCTCAATCCGCGCCGCAAGGTGCGCGACATGCTGGGCGAAGTGCTTGACGTGCACGACATCGCCAAGGGAACGGCAATCGACGAACGGCTCGCCGAGCTGATGGAAATCGTCGGCCTGCGCCGCGAATATCTCGACCGTTACCCGCACGAATTCTCCGGCGGCCAGCGCCAGCGCATCGGCATTGCGCGCGCTCTCGCCGTCGAGCCGGCGCTGATCGTCGCCGACGAGCCGGTGTCGGCGCTCGACGTTTCGGTGCAGGCGCAGATCGTCAACCTGTTCGCAGACCTGCGCCAACGGCTGAACCTTACCTATGTCTTCATCGCCCACGACCTGGCGGTGGTCCGCCAGGTGTCGAGCCGGGTGGCGGTCATGTATCTCGGATCGATCGTCGAGGTCGGCGAGACGGATGCGCTCTTCGGCGCGCCGCGTCATCCCTATACACAGGCGCTGCTTTCGGCCGTCCCCCAGCCGCACAACCGCGTCCGGCAGGGGCGCATCCTGCTCGAGGGCGAAATTCCGAGCCCGCTCGACCCGCCCAAGGGCTGCAAATTCTCCACCCGCTGCCCCTATGCCAAGCCGCTTTGCCACGAAGTCCGGCCGCAACTGGCCGGCGATGCCGGCCGCCACACCGTCGCCTGTCACTTTCCGCTTGCATGAACCCACGGACGGTTCGACGCCGGCCTTCCCCCAAATCCTGGTTCGAACGTGGTAGTCTGTTGGCGAACCGCCCGCTCCCTGCGGCGTGGCGACAATAATCCCGCAAAACTGCGCAGCAGTTTTTCAAGTCCGCAATTGCGCAAAGGCGAAAAGAGATAGAGCATCCCCGTGGCTCGAAGAAAACGGAAACGGTCTATCTGAGGAGACAGTCATGGAATTGAAGGACGCAACATTGTTCCGGCAGGCCGCGCTGGTCGGCGGCGACTGGATAGAGGCCGATCCATCCAACGCGATCAAGGTCGACAATCCGGCGACCGGCGAGATCATCGGCCACGTTCCCATGCTGGGTGCTGCCGAGACCAAGGCGGCGATTGCCGCAGCCGAGGTCGCGCAGAAGGAATGGGCCGCCCGCACCGCCAAGGAGCGCTCGGTGATCCTGCGGCGCTGGTTCGAGCTGATGATGGCAAATCAGGACGATCTCGGCCGCATCCTGACGGCTGAGCAGGGCAAGCCGCTTGCCGAGGCCAATGGCGAGATCGCCTATGGCGCGAGCTTCATCGAATGGTTTGCCGAGGAAGCGCGGCGCGTCTATGGCGACATCGTTCCCGGCCACCAGAAGGACAAGCGCATCCTTGTCATGAAGCAGCCGATCGGCGTCGTTGCCGCCATCACCCCCTGGAATTTCCCCAACGCGATGATCACCCGCAAGGCGGGACCGGCCTTTGCCGCCGGCTGCGCCATGGTGCTGAAACCGGCCTCGCAGACGCCTTTCTCGGCGATCGCGATTGCCATCCTCGCCGAACGCGCCGGTTTCCCGAAGGGCCTCTTCAGTGTGTTGACCGGATCGGCGCGCGCCATCGGCGGCGAAATGACCGCAAGCCCCATCGTGCGCAAGCTGACCTTCACCGGTTCGACCGAAGTCGGCGCCGAGCTTTACCGGCAGAGCGCACCGACCATCAAGAAACTCGGACTGGAGCTTGGCGGCAACGCGCCTTTCATCGTGTTCGACGACGCCGATCTCGATGCCGCCGTCGAAGGTGCACTGATCGCCAAATACCGCAACAATGGTCAGACCTGCGTCTGCGCCAACCGGCTTTATGTGCAGGAGGGCGTCTACGACGCCTTTGCCGAGAAGCTGTCAAAGGCAGTCGGCGCTCTGAAGACCGGCAACGGTTTCGACGAAGGCATCAATCTCGGCCCGTTGATCGATGAAGCAGCCCTTGCCAAGGTCGAGGAGCATGTCGCCGATGCGCTTTCCAAGGGCGGCCGCGTCATTGCCGGCGGCCATCGCCATCGGCTCGGCGGGCGCTTCTATGAGGCGACCGTGCTCGCCGACGTCACCTCTGCCATGACCGTTGCCAGGGAAGAAACGTTCGGACCGGTGGCGCCGCTCTTCCGCTTCAAGGATGAGGCCGACGTGATCGCCCAGGCCAATGACACCGAGTTCGGCCTCGCTTCCTATTTCTACGCCAAGGATCTTTCCCGTGTTTTCCGGGTCGCCGAAGCGCTGGAATACGGCATGGTCGGCGTCAATACCGGGCTGATCTCGACGGCCGAAGCCCCCTTCGGCGGCGTCAAGCTCTCCGGCCTCGGCCGCGAAGGCTCGAAATACGGCATCGAGGAATTCACCGAAATCAAATATGTCTGCCTCGGCGGCATCGCCTGAGGCCGGCAATCCGGTCGCCGAAGGGCGGATATAGCCGTTCTGCGCGTTCGTCCCCTCAGCGAGGCGCGCAGGACATTCCTCGTCCGCCCTGCTTTGCCGCAAGGGCGGCGAGCAGTTCATTCCAGTTTTCGTCGTGCTTTGCGACCTTGTCCTGCTCAGCCCAAGCCTTGACCGACCTGGCAGCGGCGTCGTCCTCATAGGGTTCCGTCACATCGCTGTGCAGCGCCAGCACCAGCGTTTCGACGTCCCGGGCAGACAGGATCTTGGTCTCCGACGACTTCTCCGGATTGGTGAAGGAGAGCGAGTTCGGAAGCAGCCAATGCGTTCCGATCCCGCCATCCCGGTAGACGCGCGGCATGGTGATCTCGTGGATGCTGACTTCGGAATTGTGATCGCAGTAGAGTTTCTCGATCGCCGCACGAAGCTCCGTTTCCAGACCGAGGCCGAGCTGTCCTCCGGCGCCGAGCACCGAGCCGAAACCGAAACTCTCGCTGTAGCGACCGGCCGAGGCCGAGACATCGGCGATGACGACATGCAGCGGCGGCAGCGCCTGCGGCGCCGATCGGAACGCATCGCGGATGGAATAGTAGAGCGTCATGGCGCCGCGGTTTTCGACCGCTCCGCCATCGGTCACCCAGTATCGTTTCCCCTTTTCGCCGGGGGTCGCGATATCGATCGCGGCATCGGGAAAGACCGGCGGAAAGTTTGCGCTGAGCGCTGCGGCGCGCCCGATCGATATATCGGCATTGTCGAGGGTGACGAGCTGCATGTGCAGCGATCCATCATCAGGCGGAGGCTTGGGCGCGGCGAGGTTGGTCAGCACCAGCCGCCCACCGGCTTGCGCGGCATCCAGGAATTGGCGGCAGCGCGTCGCCTTCTCGGGCAGCGAAAGCTTCGGATCGACCTCGCAGAAAGGGCTGTTGTTGGAAGACGGGCCGTCATCGGAAAAAGATCCGACGATCGCGGTGTTGAGCATCAGACCGAAGGATGGCGCTTCCATTGTTGCAGCACCCATCTCGCAAACGAAGGATTCGGCGAGGATGGCGCCCAATCTTGAACGCGCCGGGGTCCAGCCATCGGTCCCTTGATCCGCCATCTTGGCTTCACCGCAGGCCGAAGACGCCCAACGCCAGCGCCCAAAGGCAAAGCGCATGTCGCTCGCCCCATCGATCACCTGTTCGATGAAGGGCAGCGCCATGGCCTGCGAGAAATCGTCCCACGCCTTGGCGTCCATGGCACCGCGCGGCCGGCGAAGCTCCTGCTCATGAAGCGCGAAATAGCCGAGAGCGGCGCTGCCGCCGGATACGCCGCTGACCAGGACGACGTTGCAGATCTGGTCTTGCTCAGCCAGCCCCCGCAGCAGCGAGGCCGTGTAGATCGCCGCACGCGTGCCACCGCCGGAGGCGACGACGGCAATTCTCGGCGTGGTGGGCTCCAGGGCTGCGCAGCCGCCATTGGCCTGGCCGCTTTCGAACAACAGCGTTGCCGGCTGCTTGTTCACATGCCGCTCGGAGCGGATCGCAAGTTCCGGCGGCTGGATCGCCCGCAGGAAGCTGAAGACGGCGGGGCCGCCGATCAGAAGATAGGCCACAAAGCCGACGAGGGCGGGATAGACCAGCGTCGAGCGCTGGAAATTGCGCAGGCTCGCGAGCAGATCTCCCGTTGGAGCCTGCTCGGCGGGCAGGCGCTCGAGCTGTGCGCGAAACTGCGCGAGCAATTCCGCCGGCGTCATGAACTGGATCGCCCTGTTCGACGCGGCTTTGGTCTGCCGCTGATATCGATCCTCGTAGCGGCCCTCGATCTTCAAGCGTCCCGCGCCATGCAGCGCGATTGTCCGGCCCTTGTTTTGGACCGTGCTCAAGGTCTCGTTGCCTTCATAATCGTAAGCGATCTGGACCGGCGTGATCGCTTGCCGCTCCTTGTCCATGAGGCGCATGAGCCGGCGCGCGACGAAGTGATCGCACCAGAATCCGTAATACCAGGCGACGGCATAGGCGAAGGCGATGTAGCGCATGAGCGTGGTGTTGCCGTAGCCTCCGGATCCGGCATTGAAGAGATAGGTGATGTAATGAACGTCGGCGAGGCGAAGCACCGCGACGACAATGACGAGCATGCTGATGACCCGTTGCGGGCCGATGAAGAAGAGGCGTCCGATCGTCTGCAGGATTTCCATCAGCCGGTCGAACAGGATGCCGAGGAAAAGGGCGGCCCATGCGACGGCGGCGGTCACGTAGAAAGCGTAACCGAGATAATGGTCCGGCACGAACAGGGTGAGCAGCGATCCAGGCAGAAGCAGCTCGACCGGATAGCGGATCGGCGCAATGAACAGGGCCGACGCCAGCGCGGCGATCGGTCCGCGGCCCATGAAATCGTATCGGTTCTTGGGCAGGAAGAGCTCCACCTTCGGCAGACTGTCGGCAAGCCCACCGCCCGCATTGGAGCGGAACAGGCTCGACGCGAGTAGCCAGGCCGACGGGAGCGCAAGAACGAGCGCGCAGACGATCGCGACGCCGACATGCAGGCGGGGCCGCGCCGTCATCATGCCATAGGTTTCCGGGCGTGAATTGATGATGAGAAGTGCGGTAAGGGCCGCAAGGATGACGAGCTGTCCTGCCAGAAGATACTGGTTGAAGAGCGCCTGCTTGCTGGCAGCCGCATGCAGCAGCAAAAGAAGCGCGAAACCGATCGCGAGCAGGCCGAGATTGCCCCAGCGCATGTCGATGGTCGGGCCGAGCGCCATGGCAAGTGTCAGAATGGCCGCCAACAGCGGCACGAACCAGGCATAACCGTCAGGGGCGAGCCATCGCCAGGCGAGGCGTCGGTTTGGCGGCAGCGGCTGGTTCAGCCAGGCATCGAATTCCCGCCACCATCGGACGAAGCCTCGAACGTGTTCGCCGAGCCAATTGTAGATGCTGGTTTCCCGATGGATGCGATGTTCGTTCATGACAGTGTTCCAATCAGCTGTCGGCGAGAATGACGTCGGCCGCCTTCTCGGCGATCATGTAGACGGCGGTGGCGAGGAAGTAGCCGGGAATGCGGGGGAAGACGGAAGCATCGACGACGCGCAGACCTTCGATGCCGTGCACTCGGAAACGGCTGTCGAGCACGCCACCATCTTCGCGGGGGCCGATGGCGCAGGTACCGCAGGCATGGTGGCCCCAGGCATTTTCGGCGACATAGCGGCGAAGCGCCTCGTCGCTCTCGTTCTGCCGGCCGGGCTCCTCTTCGCTTGCGATGAGACCGTCCATCGCATCGTTGACCTTCCTGACGAAGCGGATGGCATGGACGACCGCATCGAGATCGAGGTCGTAATTGCCGGTTCCCTCGAAGAAGGAATGAAACATGACGGCAGGCAGGGTCGCGGGATCGGCGCTTCTCAGCCGCACGGTTCCACCCTGGTTTTCGGTATAGGCCTTGAGGATCGCCCAGGTCATGTAATCCGGCTTGCGGATGCGCTCGGAATAACCGGGATAATAACCGCGGAAATCGGCCAGCAGCGAAAAGCAGTGCAGGTCCGGTTCCGTCAATGTATCGCGGGATTTGAGCGTCAGCGAAAACATGACGCCGTTGCTCGTATAGTTGCCGATCCTAAATCTGCGCCAACGCCGGTAATGGGCGTCGCGGGTCGTATAGGTCACGCCCTTGAGCGCCGACCATGGTTCGGTTACCCGGCTGACGACGCCGACCTCGTAGCGGTCCTGCAGGTTCCGTCCGACGCCGGGAAGCGCTTCCACGACACGAATCTTGTGCTGTTTGAGATGGCCTGGATCGCCGATGCCTGACAGCATCAGAAGCTGCGGCGAGGCGAAGGCGCCGCCTGCAAGGATGATCTCTCGGCCGGCCCGGATGATCTCCTCGCGCCCTTCCCCGTCGATGCAGCGAACCGCGATTGCCCGTTTGCCTTCGAATTCGATACGGGTAACCGTGGTGTTGAGGCGAAGCGTCAGGCGGTCGGGATGCCGTTTCATTACCTCGAGCAGCCGCTCGCGCGGCCCGTGCCTCGCGTGGCGGCGCGTCGAAAGCGGGGTGACGCGCACGCCGCAGGCGCCGATGTTCCAGTTGCGATTGTCGTTCGGATCGATCTCGGTCGTCTCCCAGTCGGAGCCCCGCTTGCCAAAGGCATCGGCCGCGGCGCCGACGCAGCGCAAGAGCGCCCGCCACAGCGGCCAGTCGCGCAAGGCCCTGAGCGGCAGCGCTCGCTCCGTCGTCATCCACCCCCACCATCCGTGGCCCGTCGGATTGAGCCCGGTTACGGCGGCGAGCCACCGCCACAGGAAGAAACGGTAGCGGCAACGCTCGATGCGTTCGAAATAGGCCTGCATGTGCGAGGCCTTCCAGCTTTCGTCGCCGGTAATCGCAAAGATGTGGTTCCAGTCGCAATGATTGGGCCGGACGATGATCATCGCGTGATGGGCGGTGCAGCCGCCGAGCCCGCGCACGCGCGGATAAAGCACGCCGTCCTTTTCCCCGGAGTAGCGCCAGTCGCGCTCCTGCATCTCCTGATTTTCGTAGTGGCGCACCCAATGGTTCTCGGCCATGCCGGGATGTTCCGAGGCAAAGGCGTGAAAGGCCGGCACGCGGGAAGCATCGGCAAGCGGCATGTCGGAACTGTCGTCCTCCTTGGCGAGCGGATCGCCGCCGGCTTCGATGACGAGCACCGTCCGTCCCTCTTCGGCGAGCCGCGCGGCGAGGACGGCGCCGCCCGCCCCGCTGCCGATGACGATATAATCGTGGATCGGCGCGCCGGACATCGTCAGAACTGCTTCAGATAGGAAATCAGGGCATTCTTGTCCGATTGTGGCAGGCCGGCGCCGAATGTGTGCCCGCCATTGACCACATAGTCAGGGCATTTGCTCAAGCCCACCAGCCGGTCGATGAGCTTGGTGTCGCGCACCACCTTCTCGGCTTTGGCAAGCACGGCGGGATCTGCGAGTTCCTCCGGCGTGCATTGCCCGCCGAGCTCGGAGAAGGCTCGGATCAGCGCCGGGCCGTTGGCGATCAGGCGCTTGTAATTGGCGAATTTGCTCTCCTCGTCATTGTCGGGCAGCAGCTCGGTATTGGTCAGCGCATTGACGGGGAAACCGGCCGGGAACGGGCCGATGGTGATCGAGCCGTCCTTCTTGAAGGCCCAGCCGGCGACCTTGTTCAGCAGGCCGGTGAAGGGCTTCACCTTGTCAGGTACGAAGCCCGGCGGTACGATGAGGCAGGAGGGAGCGCTGGTGCGGTAGATATAGCCCGGCACCGGCGCCTCGGTCATCTTGTCCATGCGGCGCGTCTGCGGCGAGAGCATCTGGCGGATCGACCGGTCGAAAACCCCAAGCCTGTTTTCGACGCAGGGCAGATAGGGATCGCCGGCATCCGCCGCCGGGCAGGCGGTGCCGCGACCGGCGCCGTAGCCGCCAGCATAGTCCTGATTGTAGTAGTCCTTCCCGTAATAGCTGTCCTCGTGGCCGACGGAATTGTTGAGCAGGAAGGGTGCGGTCGACCAGACGCTGACGAGCGAGGGCGGTCTGAGATAGCCGCGCCCGTTGCCGGCCGCCTGCAGCGGCGTTGCCGCGCCCGAAACCGGATGATTGACCGTCACCTCATGCGGCGGCGGCAGCGACTTGTAGGTGGAGGAGGTGAAATTGTCCCAGATGTCGCCCGACAGCCCGTTGGTGGCGATCGCGCTGCATGCATTGGTGCGCACGACATCCATGGGCACGCGCCGTTCCGTCGACAGGTAATTGCCGTCGAGGAAATCCTTTCCGTCCGCGTCCTTTCCGGTGACGAGCTTGACCATGCCTTGCTTGAAGGCATCCGACTGCGCCCAGGCCCAATAGCGGTCCCAGCATTCGCGATAATGCGGGCCGGACCCGCCGCCGGCGCAGATGCCCTGATCGACGCCGAGCTCCGGCGCCGGCACCGGCTGCTTGCTCGAATGACAGGCGGCGCAATTTTCGGCAAAGACGATCTTTCCGCGCTCGACCTCAGCCGGGTCGCGCGCTTCGAGCACCTTTTCTCCGACCGGCGTGTCCTTCAGGTGATCGGCGCGGGCCGCGACCAGGAAGAATATCGCCATGTCTGGTGTCATTGCTTCGGTCGCCTGCCAGTAGACCGAGTTCTTCTGGGCGTCGGCAATGCGGATCGGCGAGATCTTCTGCCCGCCGAGGAAGGGGCGGAAATGCAGCAGCCATTCCTCGCTGAAGAGGCCGATATTGAGATAGACGCGATTGAGCGCGCCGAGCGTACCGACGGAATCGGCGCCGTCCTTCAGCACGCGCATCGAGGCAACAGTGCCGGTCGCCTTGTCGTAAAGCGAACCGAAGGCCGCCGTCTGCGGATAGTCCTGCGCCTGCTTGTTGTCCTTCTCGTCTCCTTTGATGATTTCCTTGCCCGTCTTCGCCCCAATGCGCAGCCGCTCCAGGACGTCGTAGACGGCGTTCATCGTGCGGGGGTTGTTCATGTAATCGCTGGAGACCAGCGAGGTATCGAGCGAACCGGGCGGATTCGTATGGAACAGCTGGAAGAGGAAGTTCGCCTCGTTCGGGGCTGGCTCTCCCGGCGTCGCGCGCGGTTTGGTGTTCCAGAAGAAGATGCGGTCGACCCAGAAATACTGGGCGCCGGGATTGGAGGAGATTTCAGAAAATTCCGGGCTTTCGACATTCTTCGGCGGGTTGATCGGATTGGGGCCGACATGGCAGAAGGCGCAGGACATGCCGACGCGATAGGGACGCACGAGATCCTTGTCGTTGTAATAGGAAGGATCGGTGTAGTAGCGCAGTGCATCCCAATGTTCGGCGGCCTTGCTGTCGAAGTCGGGATTGGGAAAGAGGCGCAGGCCCATCACGCCCGTCGGCTCGCCGTAATAAGAGCCGACCGGGATTTTCTTGTCTTCGCCCTTCACCTTGACCGTGGTGCCGCGCGCGCCGATCTGGACGCCGGGATAGCGGGCATCGGCCTCGGCATTGCCGCCGAAACTGTCGGGTGCGCAGTCGGTTTTGCGCTGATCGAGCCATAGCCCCCAATGATTGGGATCAGCGCCCTTCGGGGTGTCGAAGCAGGGTTCGTTGACGAGCCCGAGATAGCGGAAGCGGTTGTCGCGGCCATAGGCCATCGTCGGATAGGAGGAGACGGTCTTCAGGAGATCGAAGGAGCCGATCGTCGCTTTGGCGGCGAAATCCCAGAATTTGTCGTTGCCGCCGGTCCAGACGATCCAGGCGTTCTGTCCGCGGATCGCCGCCTTGCGGACGGCCTCCGGATCGAGCCCGGTGGCGGTGGCGACCTCCTTGATCTCGGCGGGATAATCGGCGCCGGCGGCCGGCGGCAGCAACAGGCCCTTGTCCATGGCCGCGAAATAGGGCTCGCCCGCCCCCGGAAATTCCTCGACCGTGCGATGGACTTTCTTCGCCTCATCCTCGACATGGCCGAACTGGCTGGAATCCGGCTCGATCAGCCACCAGACGATCAGTGCAACCGCGGCAATGGCGATGACGGCAAGGGTGACGACGGCCGCGACCGTCCAGGCGAGAAACCGCACGATGCGCTGTCTGACGTTTGCCATTGCCCCCTCCTGATGGTCAAAGTGTCTTGAGATAGGAAAGCAGTTGCTCCTTCGCCTCGGCGGGCAGATCCGTGCCCCAGAGGTGGCCGCCATTGCCGTTGCCCGGAAGGCTCGTATCGTAGAGCGCGCCGTAACGTTGCCCCGGCGTATCGGGGGCGCTCACGAAGCCGCCATTCTCGGAATCCACCAGATCATAGCCGCGGTAGAACCGCGTCGGCCGCTCGGCCGGCGGAAGAAGCAGCGCCCTCAATGTCGGAACGCTGCCATTGTGCAGATAGGGACCGCGCAGCCAGAGGCCGCCGAGGCTTGTCGCGACATAGCCGTCAGTCTTCTGGAAATTGGCGAAACCCCAAGCATATCCAGGCTCATAGACCGCATAACGGTCGCGGGCCGCGGGAGTCCACATATCAAGGCGATGACGGTCGGTGCCGAGCTCGACGATAGAGATCGGCGTGCGGTAGCGGGCGCCCTTGGCATCGTGGCAGACGGCGCATTGCGAGACATAGATCGCTCGGCCGGCGTCAACCGCCGCCGGATCGACATGATAGGGATCGCCTTCCGACCTGAGCGGAGAAAAGGGCGAGGGCGGCGGCCCCTGCAGGCGGACGAAATCCGTGATGCGGCGCAGGCCCTCTTCAGTGCCCCCGTAGGATTTATAGGTCATTCCGTCGCCGATCGCGCCCGAGACTACCGTCTCGTAGAGATCGGTCTGCAAGCCATCCCAATGCAGCGAAAAGCGGCGCGTATTGGTGGCGGCAAGATCGGCAAGCGACCAGAGCGGCATCATGTCGGAATTGCCGATCGTGTGGTCGTCGGCAAGATGGAGGTTCTGGAACTTGACCGGGTTGAAAGGATCGATACGGCCCGGGCCCCAGTCCGGCCTGTCCTTCATCCAGGCAAACTGCCGCCCCTGTTCCTGAAGCGCCGCCCGGGTCGCCGGCACCAGCACGAAGCGATAGAGCGCCCGCTCCCAGAGCGGCATGTCGTAGATCCTGCCGATCTCGGTCATCACCCGGTCAGCGGTAAACCTGGGATCGGCGCCGACATCGATGAGGAAGCGGATATAGGCCTGCGGGTTGACCCTCGTGCCCGGACCCGCATCGACCAGCCGCGCCGGTTCGTCGGCGCGCAGCCGATAGCTGCCCTGGTGGCAGAAGGCGCAGTTCGGCGCGACGCGCCCGATGACGCCGAGCGTCTTGATCGACAGGCCCACAGGAACCTCGTCGCCGGCGCGCCAGTAGAGGCCGAAGGCACGGTAGCCGTCGGCGTTTGCCGGCAGATGGTCAGGGAAGAGCTGCGGCAGGACCCGCCAGATCCAGTAGGGAATTCCCTGCGCCTCTTCATTGCCGATCGAGCCGTGGTTGAAGACCTCAGCCAGATCATTCGTTCTCGGCTGGGCAACCGGCCGGAAGAGCAGCAAGAACAGCGCGAAAGCACCGACGACGAGCAGGATCAGAAGCGCGAAAAGCCATTTCCAGAAGACGCGCCTCATGCCTGTCTCCCTTCGGAGATATTCTGTTCGAGCCGCAGGATGCGCAGGAGACAGAATAGCGTCGCAATGCCGATCGACCCGTCGAGAAAGACGCCGGCGAGATAGCCGATCGGCTGGCCGAAGACGAAGACAGCGAGAAAGAAGAAAACCGTGCCGAGCGTGCGGGAAGGAAAGACCGCGAGCCAGGCGAACACGCGGTAGCGGTCGATATCGAGCGTCGCCGGAATGTAGAAGATCGACAGGATGCCGAGCAGCAGGCCGGCAAATCGCGGCCAGATCAGCTGGTTGACGGTGATGCCGAAGAGGCTGAGGATCCATTCCGGGCAGAAGATGAGCGGCAGGACGAAGGCGAAGTTCAGCAGGATGCCGATCCAGACGAGGACCGCATGCCGTGCCTTCCATTTGCTGAGCGATCGCGACTGGGTCATAGCGTTTTCATATATTCGACGAGGGCGTCTTTTGCCGCGTCCGGCAGCTCGGTGCCGTAGCGATATCCTTCGTGGCCGGCATTGCCGTTGCCGGGCCGCGTCGTGTCGTAGCGAAAGAGGTCTCCGCCGGCCGACTGGTCGGAGCGATAGCCGACCTTGGCGAGATCGAATTCGTCGCTGCCGCGGAACCAGACGGGCGGCCGCTTGGCGCTCGGCTCGAGCAGATCGCGCAGCGTCGGCACCGAGCCGTTGTGCAGATAGGGCGAGCGCGCCCAGATGCCGTCGAGCGGGTGATTGGCATAGCCATCGGTCTTGTGGAACCGGCTGAAGCGCCAGGGATAGCCGGCATAGAGCAGGTTCTGCTCGGCAGCGAAATTTTCCGTATAGGAGGTCCAGCGCCCCGCATCGGTGCCGATATCGGCGAGCGGAACCGTCTTGCCGAGCCGCGTGAAACGCTGCCTGTCATAGCTGTAGCCGTTCGCATCCTTGAAGCCGTGGCAGTCAGCGCAATAATGCGCAAACAGCGTCTTGCCCTCTGCCGCCTTCGCCTGATCGATCCCGCCGGCGACGGGGAAGGGCGGCGAAGGCAGATCCCACATCCAGTCTTCGATGCGCTTGATCGACGCGCGGTCGACCGTCACGGGCGTCACGCCGGCGCCGAGTGCGGCGCTCAGGTTTCGTTCGGCCACGGAATCATTGTTGCCGTCCCAATGGAGGTTCATCCCTTCACGCGGGCGCTGGCGCCAGATGGCCGGATAGTCGGAAGAGCCGTTCAGCGCAGCCCCTGATATATGGGCCTCGTCCATGGGAAAATTGAACTGCAGTGCCTTGTAGGGGTTGAACGTATCGACGCGGCCCGGGCCCCAATCCTCCTGGCGCTTGACGAAATCGAGCTGGGTGCCGAGATCGAGGAAGGCGCTCTTGACCCTCGGGAAGACCACGTAGCGGTAGACCAGCCGCTCGAAGATATTAAGGTCGCCACCGACCTTGGGATTATCGATCGTCGCAATCAGCGCATCTGATGTAAAGCCCGGATCGCGGCCGACATCGATGAAGAAGCGGATGAATTCCTGCAGGCGCAGATTATTGGAAGGCGCTCCGGCAATGAGATGGCGAACCGGATCGCCGGGAAGATGATAGGTGCCGACATGGCAGACGGAACAGTTGAGCCAGACCCGCTCGACGCCTGAGACCACGCGGCGCGACACCCCGATCGGAAGGTCGTCGCCGGGCTTTTCGTAGAGGAAACCGAAACGGCTCCAGCCTTCCGGCCCGAGCTTGTCGGCATACATGACCGGCAAGGCCTTGAAGACCCAGTAGGGCGGTCCCGTCGCCGTCTCGCTGCCGATCGAGCCATGCATGAAATGCTCGCTCTGGCCTTTGAAGGCGACGACATACTGGTTGACGAACACCAGGTAATAGACGACCGCGAGCAGCAGCAGCACGACGATCGCCAGCCACCAGCGGCGGTGGCGCGCGACGGCGATCTCGACGGGCGTCTTGCGGTCGTTGTCGCTGCTCATGGATCCCCTCCGGATGCGCGTGCGATGCGGGCCTCAATGGAAGGTCGGCGGCTCGAAAACCGACATGACCTGCTTGATCATCTCTCTGTAGCGATCCTCGAAGCTCGCCCCATCGAACCGGCTGAGATCGTAACAGCCGAGCGGGTTTTCGAGATCGTTGAGCAGACACTTGTTGCAGTAGGTGCATTCCTTCTCCGGACCATTCGCCTCGGCAAGGATGTGCGGCAGATTGTTGTTGGCGATCAGCGGGCGGGCCATGGTGACGCCGTCGCAGGCCTTCGAACGGATCGCCTCGGCGATTCTGTCGGCATGCTGGAAGCCGCCGGTACAGAGCACCTTGATATCAGGATCGATCTTGCCGATCGCCTCGGAAACGGCGCGCGCATAATCGAGATTGATGCCCTCGATGACCTTGCCCCGGCGCCAGCGCCAGAGCGCCTGGAAGGCGCGGCCCAGCACCGGATTGGAAAAGATCGCATAGTTCATAGGCGCCCGCGTGCCCTGCGAAAGCATGCCGTCATACCAGCGGTGCAGGTCTTCCAGCGGCAGGTCGCCGGCGGGATTGCGCGGATGCGGAAAGGTCGAGCCGCTCGAAACATGGAAGGAGTCGACGCCCTTGCCGCCGTCGAGCAGCATCGTGCAGATCTTGACGGTCTCGTCGAGCGTGTTGCCCTTCTTGATCCACGGATAGAGCCAGTCATTGTGGTCGACGCCGTTGATCTTCATCTGCAGGTGAAAGTCCTGGCCGACCTCGCGGCGGATCGCCCTGACGATCTCGAGCACGAAACGCGCCCTGCCCTCCCAGCTGCCGCCATATTCATCCGTCCGGTCGTTGATGCCGGAACTGAGGAACTGCGTCAGCAGATAGCCGTTGGCGCCGTGCAGCTCGACCCCGTCGAGCCCCGCCTCCCGGGCCCGCCGCGCCCCTTGAGCGAACTGCTCCACGACTTCGGCGATCTCCGGTTTCGTCATCGCCTGGGCGAGCAGCCCATGGAAGTAATCGCTCTTGTCGGTCGAGCTCAGGCCCTTGTTGAACAGGTTCTCGACGCCGCCCATGTCCTGCTGTCGGCCGGAATGGCTGAGCTGCATGATGAACCGACAGTCATGGCCGTGGACGCGGCGGCCGACCTCCCGCCAGAAGGGGATCTTGTCGTCGTCGTCGATCATCGCGTAGCGCACAAGGATGCGGCCGCGCACCGAGACCGGGGTGAAGGAGGAAATGATGCAGCCGATCCCGCCGCGCGCGAACTTCTCCTCCCAGTTCAGCCGGGCATTCCCGCCATGACCATTATAGTCGTCGAACTGGCCTGAGATATTGGATCGGAAGAGCCGATTCTTGACCGTCAGCGAGCGGAATTTCAGCTCGTTGAAGATTAGCGTCGCGTTGTCGGCATGTGTGAACTGGCTATCTGGGTGCATGCAGGGCCTATCCGAATAACGTGCCGAAGCAACGAGGGAGAATAAAAAGCCGAAATGCAATGCGAGAGCTATAACTTCCGAGTGTGCTGGACGGTAATGCAATCCTATGTGGTTTGCAAACGGATTCCAGCGCGCTTGCACAGCTAAAAATCTGTGCAAATACAGTCATGAATAACAACCTATGAAGCGCCTGCATGCGCCCTCGCCTGATATCCCAAGACAACCGGCCTACCAGGCTGTATTTCGACCAGGCGGGTAAACAACGTCGCCGATTGATCTCGGCCGCGATGTCGTTTCAGCGCCTTGAGATCAGTATTTCCCGGACGAAAACCGCCCGCCGCGTGGATTGTCGGCACCCCTTAAACTCGGCGACGACTTGCGCTGAGATCTTTTCCGCAAGCCCGACCCGCCGGTTGCAAATTATTTAGACGATCGCTTTAAGGATGCGTATGTCACGCCGGGCGCACGCTCCCGCGCCACCGGATGACGAGACGGAAAGATAGGAAAACCATGACACGTCAATGCATCACCAATCAATTTAAGTCTGCAGCAATTTGCCTCGCCATGACAGTCGGAATGGCCGTCTGCACGGCGTCGGCAGCCGCCCCGCCGGTAGCATCAGGCAAGACCGATATCGCTATCAAAGCCTTCAAAGACCTTTGCCTGAAAACCGCCCCGTCCTTCACGGCCGGGATCAGCGGCGCCAAGCGCTACGGCGTCACCGATTTCGACGACCTCAATGGCGGCAAGGACGGCATGACGAAGGACCATTCCATGTCGGTGCAGATCAAGCCCGGCCGGGAATGCGCCATCACCAGCCCCAATCGCGCCGATCCGACCCTGCATCAGCAGTTCCTGCGCGCGGTCGCCGAATTCGCCGACAATGTTCCGATGAATGACAAGCCAAACCAGCCCTTCGTTGCCACCATCAAGGGCAAGCGCTTCATCTTCCAGCACGACCGCAATGGCGGCGAGGCCTACGTCATGATTCCGCAAAAGTAACGGCAAAGCGGAGACGGGTCGAAGCCGCTTGCGGAAATTGACCACGCGGGGCGCGTCTATTCTTCGATAGACGCGCCAATCACCCGGCAGGCCATCGGCCTGCCGTGACTATTGGATGTGCATCCGGGCCAAAACGCGTTGCCCCTACCTGCCGCCTAGTACGAAGTCGGCAGCAGGTAGCTGGAGGGCGAGGGTAGGTCGATTACGAACCTGGTGTCGGCGGCATTCGCTGCCACGACCAGCTGATAGTTCCCCGCTTCTGCCCGGAACGCGCCGGTCTCGACGTCGAAAAAGGCGAGGTCGCGCGGGACGATCTTCATCACCGCCGTACCGGTCTCGCCGGGGAGCAGCGAGAGCTTTGCGAAGGCGCGCAGTTCCTTGTCCGGCCGTTCCACCTTCGCCTTCGGCGAGCGGATATAGAGCTGGACGAGTTCCGAGCCAGGCCGGTCGCCGATATTGGTCAGCTCGATGCTGACGGTCACGCCGTCGGAGCTCATTTCGCGCGCCGACAGCAGCGGTTCGCTCCAGCGGAAGCTGGTATAGCCGAGGCCGAAACCGAAGGGGAAGAGTGGCGCGACGGCGCGTGTGTCGTGATGGCGGTAGCCGACGAAGACACCTTCGCCGTAGCGCACATGCCCATCCTTGCCAGGATAGATGGCGGGATCGCCCGTGATGGCGGAATTGTCGGCCAGCGCCTTCGGGAAGGTCTGCGGCAGGCGGCCGCCGGGCTCGGCATCGCCGAACAGGACGTCGGCGACGGCATTGCCGAGTTCCTGACCCGGATACCATATCTGCAGAACGGCGCGGACCTTGCCGAGCCAAGGCATTTCGATGGGGCCGCCGGTCTGCAGCACGACGACGGTGTTGGCATTGGCGGCCGCGACCTTCTCGATCAGTTCCTCCTGCCGGCCGGGAAGCCGCATGTCGGGCAGGTCCAACCCTTCCGTGTCCCATTCGCCGTCGCGGCCGACGAAGAGGAGCGCGAGATCGGCATTGCGCGCCGTCTCGACGGCGGCCTCGATATCGGCTTCGCCGAGCGGCTTTTCGACGCCGAAGCGGACGGCGATGAGGTTGATGCCCTCTTCGCTCGCCATGGACGGCTCATACTCGACCGTGACCTCATAGGTCCGCCCTGCTTCGAGCGTCACCGCGCCGCGTTGTTCGTCATTGGCCGTGCCGAAATAATTCTCGCCGCGCATCCAGCCGTCGCGGCCGTCGACCGCGAGCTGGCCGTCGACGAAGAGCCGCGCCAGCCCGGCATTGGTCATGCCGAACAGATGATCGCCGCTCTCCTCCGGCACGAATTGCATCGTCATCCGCGCCGAGAAATCGGCCGGGTCGAGCTCACCAGACGGCAACTCGAACCAGAAGAACTCGCCCTTCTCAACGATCTCGACATGGAGGGGATTGCCCTTGCAACCGCGCCCCTTGAAATATTCGACCGCGATCTTTCCCTTGAGCACATCGATCAGGCGGTTATGGCGGCAGCCGACGGCGTGGCTGATGCTGTTGGCGTTGGAAAGGGCGGCGCGAATGCCTTCGAGCGGGCTCACGGTATAATGCGCCGCGATCTGCGCGCTGCCGCCGCCCATGACGCGGGCGCTCGCGGCATTCGGCCCGATGACGGCGATCCGGTCGAGCGAGGTCTTCACAAGCGGCAGGATGCCGTCGTTCTTGAGGAGGACCGCGCCTTCCGCGCCGAGGCGCCGGATCAGCGCCCGGTCTTCCGGCAGGTCGACCGCCCGCTCGGTGAGATCGGGTTTGCTCTTGAATGCGCCGACCCGCTCGAGCAGCAGCAGCATGCGTCGCGCCGCCGCCCGCACGGTCGCCGCCTCCACCTTGCCCTCGCGCACGGCGGCAACGAGCTTTTCGCCGCGATCGCGCGCCGGACCCGGCATTTCGAGATCGAGACCGGCATTGATCGTCTCTGCGGTCGAATGCGAGCCGAACCAGTCGGACATGACGATGCCGTCGAAGCCCCATTCCTCGCGCAGCACTTTGGTCAGCAGCCAATGATGCTCGCTGGTATAGGTGCCATTGAGGCGGTTGTAGGAAGACATGACGGCCATGACGCCGGCGCGGCGGACAGCCTGCTCGAAGGGCGGAAGGTAGATTTCGCGCAGCGTCCGCTCGTCGATGTCGGAAGACATGGTCTGCCGCTCGATTTCGGATTCATTGCCGGCGAAGTGCTTGATCGTCGCGGCGATCCCCTCCCCCTGCACGCCCTCGATATAGGCGACGGCGAGTTCTGATGTCAGCATCGGATCTTCGGAGTAACATTCGAAATTACGGCCGTTGAGGCCGGAACGGTGGATATTCACCGTGGGCGCGAGCAGCACGGCGGCACCCTTGCTCTTGGCCTGGCGCGCAAGGGCCGTGCCCATCTGCCTGACGAGATCGGGATTCCAGGTGGCGCCGAGCGCGATGCCGACGGGAAAGCAGGTCGCCTTGACGCCGGCGACCAGCGAGCCCGCGCCGCGGGCGCCGTTCGGCCCGTCCGTCACCTTGATCTTCGGCACGCCGAGACGCTCGACGGGAACCGTCGTCCAGAAATCGGCGCCTGACAGCAGCGACACCTGCTCTTCGAGCGTCATCCGGTCGAGAATGGAATCGATCATGCAAACCTCCCGTTCAAAGACATTGCGGACACCGCAAGCCATCCGTCGGGCTTGGGGTCGCCTCCAGCAATTCTTAAACCTACCGATTACTCGGTATTTTTAAGATGTCAACCGCTCGCGCGTCGTGTATGAATTGGGACCGGAGACTTCGGCTGGAGACTTGCCGATCGCCGCTGGAAGAGGCAGACGGGAGAGATGGCAGAGTTTTCAGAGACAGAGACTGGACAGGCGGAAAAGCGACGGCGCCGATCCCGCAAGGGGGAGGAGCGCCGGGCGAAGATCCTGACGGCGGCGATGCGGCGCTTTGCCGAAGACGGCTACCAGAATGCCGCCATCGGCGACATTGCCCGGGATGTCGGCCTGTCGCTGCCCGGCTTGCTGCATCACTTCCCCACAAAGGTCGATCTGCTGCTTGCGATCCTTGCCAAGCGCGATCTCGAAAGCGCCGATTTCATCGGGCACTATCGTTCGGATCTGCCAGGCCTACTCAAAGGCATGGTCGAGATCTTTCGCCGCAACGCCGGAATGATCGAGGTCGTCAGGGCCTTCGCCATCCTGAATGCCGAGAGCCTGATGAAGGACCACCCCGCCAAGGCATGGTTTCTCGATCGCGCCACTGACATGCAGAACGGCATCGCCGCGACCTTCGAGCGGGCCATCGCCGATGGCTCGATCGACGGTGGGATCGACAGCCGAGCAATGGCCGCCGAGCTGATCGCTGTCATGGACGGCCTGCAGATGCTCTGGCTGCGCGACCCCGATCGTTTCGACATGGTCGGCGGCCTGGAAGCCTATGTCGACCGCCTGCTGGCGAGCCTTGGTTTAAAGCCGTGACCGCCGGCCTGGGATGGCGCCTTTACCGGAGAGGTCGGCGAGATCCACGTCCGCGCTTTCGTGGATTTCGTCGTCGAGACCTGTGCCGACCGACCGGACGCTTTTCGACCGGCAGCCAGCCCGTCGCGCTGAGCCGTTGCTCAGCCGCAGCTCCCGCTTGATCCCGGATTGCGACCGGTACTTGCTCCGTCATCGAGCGCAGTTGGCTGATCTGGACGTGCCGTTGCGGTCGATGCGGATGAATTTTGCGGGATGCGTAGATTTGTCGTGGCGAGCCAGCGGTCTGTCGAAAAATACGCCCTGGTCCTTGCTTGCGAAGCTGACGCCGCCTTGAGGCCGAGAGCAAAATTAAAGCTGTTTTCGCTGCCGGCTTCGCGCGTGAAACTGAGATAGGCGCCAAATCGTTCGTATTCGACATCGCGAAGGCTTTGGATCGACGCAAGTGTATCTTCGAAATCGCGCCAGCAGGCCTGCTTTACAATGGTCTCGAAAATGCGCAGGACAGCCGGGGCGAGACGCCCCTGGACATCAACCTTCGGCCCGACGATCTTGGCGCGGATCTCAACGAGATCACCCGTTTCATTTCCACGAACCTTGACGAAGGTCGAACTAAGCGGTCGCACCTCATCCCGTTCGTAGACACGCTGAAAATAACATTCATAATCGCGATTGCGCATCGATGCGGCTTTCCATTCGCCCACCTCGATACCGGCCTCTCGAAGAGCGCCGCAAATATTGGCGCCCGAGACCAGCCAAACCCGCAGAAACTGACTTGCCAAGTCGAATTTCGGAATCTCGACCAGATGCCGCGATATGGATATCGGCCGAGGAGCCGCCGCATAGGGGCCGGCGGCTATGCGTGATGATCGGGCAGCCTTGTCGAGAGCCCGATCTTCGAAGCCTTCGATCGGGTCTCCGGAGTGGCGGATTTCCCAGTAAAAAGCGACAGCTGCAAGAAGCAGAACGGACATCGAAACCGCTGCCCAAACCAGCCAGCGGCGGTTGCTCCGCATTGGGAACTTCCACTGCCGGGGTGGGCTGTCACGAGGAGGACCGACTGCTGATAACACTTTACCCACGGCGTCACCTCGCAAACCCGTGACCAGCGGCGTTGGTCGGCACGCGGCCAATCAGCTCCCTGCGGCGCGTCCTTCTGAGGCGAGCAACAATGTGAAAGCGGTACAGCCGACTCACCTTCGACACCCGCGATTCTGATGTCGAGCGTATAAGGCGTCAAGCAGGAACCTCAGGCGACTCTCCTAGGGGACTCGCAGACCCACACATATCGAGAACAGTTCAGTCGATCATCGAAAGCCGCGGGCTAAGGCACTCCTCGATCAGGAATTTCATACTGCTTTCCTGCGTCGTGGAACACGGCGATCCGTGATGACCGTCGCCCCGGTCGGCAATTCGTTCACTGGCTTGGGGCGGCCACGCAGCGGATTTGCATCGGCATAGACCTTGGCGAGGCCGACACGTCTTTCATCAAGCGCCGGGTATGCCTCGAGGATCTCATCGAGAGAATGTCCCGCCGCAACTGAAGCGGCGACGTCGTAAACCGGAATTCTCGTGCCTTCGATAACAGGCGTGCCGCCGAGGACATCAGGCGAGGAGCTTACCAGCGCGCGGGCGGCTTCCAGGTTTGAAAGACTCTCCGCCGTCCTCTCGACGAAGGGTGCAAGATCGATGGTGAGGAAATCATGGCGCATCGTCCAATCCTTTTTGGCCAGCGACGCCAACGTCAACGTCTTCCATTTGCTGAGCCTCGGCTCGGCCCACCTGATCATGTTCAGACCCTTCCTCCGATGTCAGCTGTCCGGCGCTTTCATAGTAGAAGGAAATGAGCGTGCATGCGGTCGCCCAGACCCGACGTCCGTTCTCCGCAGACAGAAATGCCGCGGGAAGAATTCCCTCGTCAATGACCCTGTTCACGTCACGAAGCGCGACGCGCGTAGCGATTGGGACAGCGACTACAGAAAGCGGACACGGCGGGATTTCGCCGGACGTCGGCGGCAAAACGAGAAGCCGTTACTGAGCGGACATCATTCCCCGTCCATAACAGCGACGTGCAGGGCACCGAGGATGGGGCCGAGTGCGGACAGGCGGACGAGATCCAATGCGGGGCTGTCGGCCTCGAGGCTGGCAGTGGCGCGATCATAGACGGCGACGCACTGCTTGTTGGTGATCCGGGACATGTAGAGAATGCCGTCAAAATCGGTGCGGTCGTAGATTTCCTGGCTGAGCCGGCGTCCGCCGGCCTGCGCCCTTGCCCGAACGGCATCCGTCGCGACCCCGAGCAGGTTTGCGCCTTCGAAGCGCAGGTCGAGCAGGAAGAGCGGATGGGGGTTTCGGACAGCGGCGATCGAATAGCGGTCGAACTCCTCTCGCAATATCCATCGCTCGGCCTTGCCCTGAAACCGGTCGCGAACAATCGTTTCCGCGACCGCCGTCATCGGATCCTGGGCGAGATAGAGTAGCCGGAACTTATCCCTCGGGCTTGAGAACCGTGTCTTGCCGAAGCCCATGCCGAGCGGCGTCGCGGCATGGGCGCGCGCGACGATCCTGACATAGTCGGTGACGTCAGCCCGGATGGCGAGACGTTGCAGGACCGATTTGTCGAGGCTCATTGCGCCGCGAAATAGGTCTGAGCCGCCTCGACGACCTCGTCGGCGCGATCCTGTTTCAGGAGGTCGATAGGCCGGCGCCCACCCAGCATGGGGTTCGGCTGGCACAGCCACAGCCACGCGACCCGCTGATTGGACACGAGAGCGGCGATCGCTCCTATGCCCTTTGCGGGACGCCCGTCGATGAATTGTTCGATCGGATAGACGTGCTTCCGCGTTCCCTTCAACAGTGCGATGACCTCGCCGGCGTGCTGCCAGCGATTGAGCGTGGAGCGCGCAATGGCGAAATCACGCTGGAGTTCGCTGGCACCAGCTACCGGCCCGGCCCAATCCTCAAGCTTGCGGGCGACCGCAAGCTCGCCCAGCAGCCGCTCGCCTTCCTCCACTGTGACGATCTTCCCAAGCCCTTCGCCGCCGGAGGGCGCCACGGCGTTCGGAATTTCGAGTGCGATCTTGGCGTTGTCACGCACATCGCTAAAAGTTTCCACCAGACCACGAATGCGGCGGGCCAGTTCGCCCTGGCGCTTGCTGAGCTCGCGTCGCACGCTGACGGGAAGATCGACAATGGCTGCAGCCGCCGCGCCCGCAATTCTGGCGGAGAGCGCAACCGAGCCGGACTCGAATGTAGCGTCGGCGTTCAACACGTCGGCGACTTTGGCGGCAACGCGATCGGCGACCTCAGCCTGACGAGCACGATGCAACTGCGCCTGGGAACCAGCCATGAAACCATCTCCGTTCTTACAGGAACTGATATAGTCTCAAATCACCCATTTGTCCAGTTTGTCCCATTTGTCTAGCGCTGCAGGATTTCCCGAAAAGGGAATGTCAGCCCTTCTGCAGCCTCCACGTCCTGATTTCGAAAGGCATGATGTCGGCGGTACCTTTGCGCTCCATCGGCTCTTCGAGAATGCTGAGCGGCTGCGACGCCGTCCATCCGGAAGGCAGGGCAAGGGAAAGCCGGCCGCGCCGGCCGGCGGGCTCGTAGAGACGCAGGATCAGGCCTTCGCCCTCCTCGGCGGCCTTGAGGCCGGAGAAGGCAACGGGGGTGCCGGCGACGGCAAGCGGCGAAAAGGTACCGGCGGAAAGGCCCTTGGCTTCCGCTATGACGAGCGGCTGGTTGAGGTCGAGCGCCTCGTCGAGCACGCCGCCGTCATGCCAGGCGCCGTCATGCGGCATCAGCGCATAGGTGAAGCTCTGCTCGCCTTCATCGGCCAGCGGATCCGGATAGATCGGCCCGCGCACCAGGCTCATGCCGATCACATTGCCGCGGGCACTGTGGCCGTATTTGGCATTGTTGAGCAGCGCCACGCCGAAACCCGGCTCGCTGATATCGACGAAGCGATGGGCGACGGCCTCGAACATCGCCTGCTCCCAGGACGTGTTCGTGTGTGTCGCCCGCTCGACGATGCCGAAGGCGCATTCGAACGTCGCCTTGCGCGCCCGCACGTCGACAGGGTTCAGGGTGCGCAGCAGGGTGCGGCGGTCATGCCAGTCGATCGTCGTTTCGATGTCGAGCCGCTTGGCGTTGGCACTGAGCACATAGGTCTGCGTGACGCTCGAATTGCGATAACGATGAACGACGCGGATCGCCGCGCGGTGCGGGCCGCTTTCGATAAGATCGATGCTTTCGGGCGCTTCGAGACGGACGCCCTTTTCGGCATAATCAGCATCGATATCCCAGGCGTCCCAGTTGCGCGGCTTATCGACCGGATAGACCCAGAGCTGGTTGGCGGAACCATCGACCGCTTCACGGCCGGTCGCCTTGTGGAAGAGGCTGGCAACGGCGCCATCCTTGCCGATCACGACCGCGAGATGATCGTTTTCAAGACGGTCAGGCCCGGCCTTCAGCCCGCCTGCCGACTTCAGCGCCTGTCTGTCGAAGACCGCGACGGACAAGGGCGCGACGATCTCGGCGGCCGAAAGTGCCGTGCCGTCCGCAAGCGTGGCGCTCACCGCTCTCGGCGCAAGTGAGGGATTGACGACGACGAGTGCGTCGGCGATCCCGCCCTTCGGCAGATTGGCCGACAGCGCCTGCAATGCCTTGGCCTGCTCGGCCCTGGCATGATCGATGACGCCGCCAAGTTCCTGTTCCGCGTCCTGATAGACTTCGCGGATGCTCGAACCCGGCAAGATGTCGTGGAATTCGTTTTTCAGAACGACCCGCCAATCCACTTCCAGGCTGCGAGGTTTTTCGGCGCCGAGCATATGGGCGAGCGAAGCGAGGGTCTCGGCGGTGATCAGAGCACGTTCGGCCTGGCGGTGCTTTCGCTTGATGCCGCTTTGCGACGTCAGCGTTGCGCGGTGCAGTTCCAGATAGATTTCGCCGTCCCAGACGGGAAGCTTCTTTTCCCCGGCGGTCTGGTGCGCCTGCTCGTAATAGCTCTTGACGGTGCCCCAGCGCGCCTGCGGAATGGCGGGGAAATCGCGCAGCTGCACCTCGCGCTCCACCATTTCGGGCGTCACGCCGCCGCCGCCGTCGCCGTAGCCGACGGCCAGAAGCGAAGCGTGGTGCTGCGTCTTGGCGCGGAAATTCCTCCATGTCGGCAGGTAGCAGTCGGGCTGCACGAAGCCGTTATAACCCTGCATCGGATTGTCGAAGGTGTGGGTCAGCACCCGGCTGCCGTCGAGACCCTTCCACCAGAAGAGATCGGAGGGGATATGGTTGGTCTCGCTCCAGTTGACCTTGATCGTGAAGAAGCTGTCGATGCCGCCCTGTCTCAGGATCTGCGGCAGTGCGCCGGAGAAACCGAAGCAATCCGGCAACCAGCATACAGTGTGGCGCGCGCCAAAGGTCGTTTCGAAATAACGCTGGCCGTAGAGCACCTGGCGGACTAGGCTTTCGCCGGTCGGCATGTTGGTATCGGGCTCCACCCACATGCCGCCGACGGTTTCCCACTTTCCTTCCGCGACCTTCTGCTTGATGCGGTCGAGAAGCTCGGGATCTTCCTCTTCCATCTGCGCGTAATAATGGGCGGTCGACTGGTTGAACCGGAAATCCTCCGAGCGCTCCATCAGCGACAGCGCCGTGTTGAAGGTGCGCCGCATCTTCCGCCGTGTCTCGCGATAGGGCCAGAGCCAGGCGAGGTCGATATGCGCATGGCCTGTCAACACCAGCTCGCCATTCGGCGGAAACCGCTTCTGCAACTCCTTCAACCGCGCCGTCAGGGCGTCGAAGGCGGAGGCTGCCGAAGCGCTCTGCTCGTCCGTCAGGCCTGCCGGATCGGCCACGAGTTCCGGCAGCTCCCAGATCTTCTGCTGCATGACGGCGTCCGAGGTGCGGGAGATGTAGGCGGCCGTATCGGACGGCCAGTCGAGGCTGCGCAAGGTCTCTTCCGCGGCATCGACCAGATGCGGCACAACCTCATGCTCTCCGAGCGCCCCAACCGCCTCGGCGACCTGCTTCAGGAGAAGGTGCAGCCGGTGAACGGGACCGTCGAGCCAGATCAGCCGGGCCTTGTTGAGCCTCGGCGTCCGGTTCGGTTCGCCGAAGGGAAAACGGGCGACCGTTTCCGTCGCGATCGAAAAGCGGCGGCCCTTGACAGGAAATTCCTGGTGATAAGGATCGAGACCGAATGTCTCGCTCGCGCCGTCGGGATAGCTGAGCGTAATCAGGCTCTCGCCGCCGAGATCGAGCTGCAGGCGGATATCGTCAAGCGGCCAGCTCTCGGGCGCTTCAGCGCTCGCGGCAAAATGCACGACACCCTGGCGATGCGGCCAGTCCTGATGATGCGCAATCGGCTCGCCCTCGAATGTCCAGCCGTCGATCGCAGCGCTATATCGATCCCGCCAATGCGCCAGCTCGGCAATGCGGACTTTCAGACGGTCGAGACGTTGGGCAATGGTGAGCGGCATGGCTTATCCTGTTGAAAAATCGGCGGCGGACGACCCGGAATCATGGCTTTGGGAGATGAAGATGGTGCGACAGCCATCGCAAATTGCCGGCCCCTCCTCCCAGCGGGTCCAATCGATGCTTAGATTAAGTAACTTTGATTTGGCGTCAAGCCCGGAAGAAACTCATTGTGGCAAGTATACAGTGGGCAATGAGAAATCGAAGGTGTTCACGAGGCCAGCATCGGCAGCCAAGGTCGGGGAACGGGCTCCGCTTGTGAAGACAATCCTCGGGCGGCACCCGCATCAGTCCCCCGTTCCCTTGCGTGTGGCCCGAAGGTATCTATTGTCGACGAATGCCGGGTGGTTGGGAGTATGTAATGTCGGCAGTGCCGTTCTCAAAGTTTTCGACGCCGCTCAACGCGCTGTTCGCTACAATCGGTCTCTTGGTCGTTGCCACACTGACGACACAGGGCCTTACTGGACAGGAGAGGCTTGTCTTTGAGCTGCTACTTGCGGCAATTTGGCTGGTCTACGTCCTCCAATTGAGCGGCACATTGCTTTCACGGCGACACCGCTTGTCGGGCGGGATGCCGGCCCTCGTGATCGATTTGCTCGCGGTACTGGTTCCGGCCGCTGCATTCTTGTTCGTCGGATCCCCTGATCGAAACCTCTATTGCGCCATTTGGCTTCTCAAGCCGTTGCGCGGCTCGACCTTCTTCAGGCTGCTGGCAAAGGTGGTCGCGAATGAATCGCGCAATCTGCTTGGCGTGACATCGGTGTTCGGAATCGTTCTTTTTGGCGCTGCGTTGGCCGGTTATATAATCGAGCGAGATGTCCAACCCGATAAGTTCGGCAGCATTCCGCAGGCGATGTGGTGGGCGGTCGTGACGCTGTCGACGACCGGCTACGGTGACGAGATCCCGCAGAGCCTTGCAGGTCGAGTTCTGGCCGGATTGGTGATGATGAGCGGTATCGGTATTTTTGCACTTTGGGCCGGCATCCTCGCCACCGGCTTCTACGAAGAGGTTCGCCGCCAAGACTTCGTTCGCAACTGGCAATTGGTCGCTGCCGTACCCCTGTTCCAGAAGCTTGGTTCCGCTGCACTGATCGAGATCGTTCGGGCGTTGCGACCGCGCATTGTCCCGGCAGGTGCCGTGATCTGCCGCAAGGGCGATGTTGGCGATCAGATGTTCTTCATTGTCGAGGGGCGGGTCACCGTGGCGACACCCGACCATCCAGTGGAACTCGGTGCCGGAAACTTCTTCGGCGAGATGGCGCTGATCAGTGGCGAACCTCGCTCAGCGACGGTCAGCGCAGCAACCGAGGTATCGCTGCTGTCGCTCTACGCCGTGGATTTCCAGATGTTGTCGAGCAGTAGTCCGGAGATCGCTGAGACCATCCGCAAGACGGCGCTGGAGCGGCGGGGCGGGCCGCCGAAGGAATAATCCGGTCATTGAAATCTTGGGGTTCAGGGCGATCCGACGACCGCCCATTCGAACCCGTCGCCAGTCAGCTATTTGGCCACGTGCCACACTCCTCCAACGCCATCGCCGTTGGCTTCACCGGCTTTCTTATCCTCGACATAGGTGTAAAGCGGCTTACCCTCATAGGCCCACATCTCTTTGCCATCCGCAGCTTTGACTAGAGACCATTCGCCTTCCGCCTTGGCCTTGGCTCCAGCGTGGAACGCCGGCCACTTCTTCAGGCATTCACTATCGCAGTTGGATTTGCCTTTTGTATCTTTGTCGAATGTGTAAAGCACCATGCCTTTTTCAGTGGCCAGGACCTTGCCCATTTTCGTCTCGACCATCTTGGCCGGCTCGGCCGCAAAAGCAGACCCGGTTAAAGCAGATAGCGCACCTATCGCGATCAATATCGTTCTCATGATTTTTCTCCCATTCGGCAGTGCCGGCGGAATGCCAGCAGTACCCGATCTAACTGACAAAAACGCCCAACTATGAAAGCGGTTCCGCCCATGGGGGACGACACGCCAGGCCAGCAATAATGACAAGATCCAAGAAGCGCCAACTCCGGACCCTTGCCAATGATGGCAGAAGGGTCTCGTCTCGACCCCAAAGCATGTGTAATCGGGCGGTCCCACAAGGGGCAGGCTCCCATTACATTGCCAATATCGTATCAACGCCACCTTTGCAGGCGGCGTGGAGCGCCTACGCGTCTCCATGCCGATTCAAATTGCTCGATGCGTCAGTAAAGCAATCTCGTTCTGATCGTTCCCGGTATCTCGCGTAGCGCCTGAAGAATATCGTCGGCTGTCTGGGACATGTCCTCGACTTCGATGACCACGTACCCCGTGTCGCCATGCGTCTGCAGGAATTCGGCGACGATATTCAGCCCGCGCGACGAGAAGATCTCGTTCAGCTGGATGAGCATGCCGGGACGGTTTTCGTGAACATGGATGAAGCGCGTACCATTCGGGCGCTCGGGCAACTGGACCTGCGGAAAGTTGACTGCGCCCATCGTCGAGCCAATATCGGAATATTCGACCAGCTTTCTGGAGACTTCCCCGCCGATTCGCTCCTGAGCTTCTTCTGTCGAACCGCCGATATGCGGTGTCAGAATGACATTGCTCAAGCCCTGCAGCGGCGTTTCGAAACGCTCCTTGTTCGATGCCGGCTCCTTGGGAAACACATCGACCGCAGCACCTGCCAGATGGCCCTCTTTCAAGACTTTCGCAAGCGCGTCGAGATCGACCACCGTGCCGCGGGAATTGTTGATGAAGATGGCGCCTTTCTTCATGCGACGCAGTTCGGCTTCGGTGATCATATTGTGCGTCGATGGCGTTTCCGGAACGTGCATCGTCACATAATCCGAGATTTCCAGAAGCTCGCCAAGCGAAGCCATCGATTCTGAATTGCCGCGGCGCAGCCTATCGGAGAGATCGAAATAGCGCACCAACATGCCCATGCTTTCCGCAAGAGCACTCAGCTGCGAGCCGATATTTCCGTAGCCGACGATGCCGAGGGTCTTTCCACGGACTTCTCGGCTGCCGACAGCGGATTTCTCCCATCCGCCCTGATGCGCCGACGCCGAGCGTGGGAAGATCTGCCGCGTCAGCATGATGATCTCGCCGATCACAAGTTCGGCCACCGAGCGCGTGTTCGAATAAGGCGCGTTGAACACCGGAATTCCGCGGCGGCGTGCCGCCTCCAGATCGACCTGGTTCGTGCCAACGGAAAAACAGCCGACGGCAATCAGCTTCTTGGCGGATTCGAAAATCTCTTCCGTCAGCTGCGTTCGGGAACGAATGCCTATGATGTGCGCATCGGCGATATGGCTCTTGAGATCCCTGTCATCAAGCGCTTTCGGCAGATGCACGAGGTTGGTGTAGCCGCAAGACGAAAAATAGTCCACGGCGCTCTGGCTGATGCCTTCAAGCAGAAGCACAGAAATTCGATCACGAGGTAGGGAAAGCTGGAGAGGCATTGTGAGACTTTCGTTTTCCGAATTTAGACACGTCGATGTCGTTTGCGGCCCTACGGCACATTACAACATGGCTTTGCGACCATCCGACAACCAGCGCAAGCACAAATCCCAATATACTCTGCTTCCACTGAACGCGCCTCGCGTGTTTGATCTCGAATTGCGCTAGTCAACCCCGCGACCTCTGCAAGCGGCGTGCTCGCGCCCTTCAAAATGTTGCGGCTGAAGCTGGTGCTTGGTCTCTGGCCTTAAAGAGCCGCGTGGCCGTGCCGACCTCAAAGAACTGCGGGCCAAGACATCGCGGGATCGGTCAGGCCTTGGCGGAGATGGCGCTCAATTCTTCCAGGTCGAGGTCACGTTCAAGCTCACGCAGGGTCTCATCGTCGATCTGCCCTGAGCGATGCAGCCGTATGAGTTCCGTCCGGCCAACCGCGACCGCCTCAAGAACGACATCGAAATGGGCGTGCAAGATCGGAATGTAATCCGCGGTGCGCTCGGCATAGTCGACGATTGCCGTAGCGCGATGTTCATATCTTTTCAGTAGCTGAGGATGGATCAGCTTGCCCTCGCCATCGTAGGCAAGCTCGCTCACTTTCGTGAACTGAACCTGGGCCATCGCGGCCTCGGCCTGACTCATCGTCATCGGCGAACGCTCGGCTTCTACCTCTCCCAGGCCAGCCCAGGAAATCACCCAACCAAGCGTCGTGCCCTGCACAAGCACCGTCCCCATGATCACGGCAAACGACATGACGAGGATGAAGTCGCGTCCTGGAAATCCTTCGGGAAGGCTCAAGGCAAGCGCAAGGGTGACCACACCGCGGACGCCCGCCCAGCTCAACACCGTCGCCGCTCCACCTCCCATTGGAACCGATCGAGCAAGCCCTATCCTGTTTGCAAACCTGATCGCCAGATCGGAGCCGAACACCCAGACGAAGCGTGCCGCAACAAGGGCGACAAGGATCACAAGCGCCGGAAACGCCATGGTTTGGACCAGCAACCCGAAGCCGCCGCCGCGGTCGACGACGTCGCGCAGCGAAAGGCCGATCAGGATGAACACCGTCGCCTCCATGAGGAAGACGAGCACGGCCCAGAATGAAGTGCCGCGCATGCGCGTCCCCGCCGACATAACGGTGTGCTGGTGCCACGAGGCGATCAAGCCCGCCGTGACAGTGGCGATCACACCGGACACGTGGAGTTGCTCTCCCAGCAGATATGCGATCCAGCAGAGCAACGTGGTTGCCGCGATCATGAGGTAATCGTCGCGCAGTTTCCGGATGAGCCTGACCCATGCGAAACCGAGCATGCCGCCCAGCGCGGCCCCGCCCGCGGCAAGCACAAGGAACGTCCCAACCGCACTGACCGTGCTGAACGCGCCAGTCGCTGCCGCTGCAACGGCAAAGCGGAAGAGAACCAATCCGCTCGCGTCATTCAGCAGGCTCTCGCCTTCGAGAAGGATCTGAAGCCGCCGTGGCAGGCGAACGTGCTCGAGTACCGCTCGGGCGGACACCGCATCCGGCGGCGACACGATGGCTCCAAGCGCCGCGGAAGCGGCCCACGGCAGCGAAGGCATCAGGAGATGAGCGACAACAGCAACGACAATGGTCGTGAAGAGCACCGCGCCAACTGCGAGTGAGGTAATGCCGAACATGTGGCGCTTCAGCCTGTCGACGGCGATAGACCACGCCCCATCGAACAGAAGTGGCGGCAGGAAGATGATAAGGACAAGTTCAGGATCGACCCTGATCGCTGGCAACCCGGGAACGAATGCGAGCGTAGCGCCGCCAGTCAGGAGCGCCACGGACGGCGGCAGTCCAAGCCGATGTGCGAGATAGTGGAGCGCGATGATCGCAAGAAACATCGCAATCACCAGTTCGAAGAGATGCGTGCCGTCCATGTGTTTCCCCGCGACCAACCCTGGGCCATCAAATGACGGCTTCGATTGAAACGCAACACCTGTGGTCGGCCACAATCCTTCTCAGGGTGGAGACCGAAATCTCTCGCCACTGCTTTATGATCGCAACATCTGACGCAAGCTTGGCTTCGATTGCAGCGACGGTGTCGCAGCCGAAGGGCATGCGAACTGGCGGTTCGGGGACATCTGAGATGCCACAACCAGTCTGGCGAACCTTTCGCTGAAGCGAGTTCGCGTGTCCGTAAACTTTCCCGGTTCGACGCCCGGGACCGGGCTCTTCGGCGAATAACGAAATCTTGATCGACAACAACGGTTATCGGATTGCCGCGCGGCCCTATCTGCCCAGCAATCACACTGAAATCGCCGGTTTTTGCACAGCGATCGGGAGGGTGAGATGTTTCAGGTCCGCAAACTATCGGCAGCCGCGGCAGCCGTCATCATGATTGCCATGTCGTCGTCTGCCTGCACGACCAGTTCATACGACTCGGTACAAACCGGCTCGATCGGATATAGCAGCGTCGACTATGGACTCAGACCCGCCTGCCGCGACGGATTCGGCAATGATCGTCCTTGCAGTTATTAGCGACGGAAAACGCAAAGCTTCCATCGGTCGGTCCCTCACAGCTATTGGCCGGCCAGCTGTCGCAAAGACTGCCATGATCGAGCTCTCGACATGTGTTTAGAACGCAAAGCGCGGGTGCGCCGGACCACGCCGCCACGTGAAAGCGTCGTTGCAGGCTGGTACGAGAACGCCAGCCTACTCGAAAGCTACAGCATCGATTTGAGTTCATCGAAACAGTACAGCATGCGCGTGCTGGCGACCCGGACAGTCGGCGGTTCGCCAGCGTGGCTCAAGGCGTTGAACGCGGTGCGCGACGCCATGGTGACGCCCTTTGGCGTCAAAACCTCCGGTGAGGTCCGAGCGTCCAGGGCCGACAACGAACGCGTGGACTTTTTCCCGGTGCAATGGGAAAGCGACGACGAGATTGTACTGGGTGAGGATGATCGACACCTGGACTTCCGATTATCGCTGCTCCGTCGCAATTCTCCAACCGGCACGCAGCTCGTCGCGACAACTGTCGTGCACTCCCACAATGCCTTCGGTCTCACCTATCTCAACGTGATCAGGCCCTTTCATCACCTCGTAATCAGGACCTGGCTCCTCGCCTCGCGATCAGAGAGCTAGCAAGCCGACCCGCGCCCCCCATACCAGGATCGGCACTTATAACCTTTGCGCCGTCAGCACACCACGCGCCATTCTGATCGCAGCTAGTTTAAACGATTTCAATAAGTTAAAATTCAACTGCGGAAGTCAGTTTGAGACATCTTCGGTGTGATAAGCAAGCGTCGTGGTGTTCTATGATTCTGTTCTTGCGCAACTCCTGTGAAAACCGCTACGCATTTTTGCTGGAATTGCTCTAGGAAATTCAATCATGCGGTATCTTCGGTCAGGGCCGCGTCGGCTTCACATCCAGGAGATGGGCGTTCCGCGCGCCAAGACAGTCGGTCTGAGGTCGGGTGAAATCGCCGACAGGAATATCCGCGTCATCTTGGAAGCGATCCGCCGGCATGGGCCGTTGACCAGGACGGAGCTGGGGCGGCATAGCGGGCTGACCGGGCCCGGCATTACCAATATCCTGCGGCGGCTGGCCGAGGAGAAGCTCGTCACGTCGAACCGCCGTAACGGTGTTGGCGGCGGCGCTACAGCCACGGAATTTGCGTTGCGCCCGGAGGGGGCGTTTTCGATCGGTCTCAAGCTTCGCCGGACGCGCGGCGAGATCGTGCTCATCGACCTCAGCGGCCAGGTGCATGACCGGGTCTATTTTGATGTGGCGGCGGGAGACAAGGTCGGCGCAGTGCATGCGGCCGTCAGGGATATGGCCGATCGCCACGCGGCATTGCCGATCATCGGGCTCGGCATCGCCGCCAATGACTGGACGGATGAGCAGAGCGAGACGCTTGCCGCCATGTCGACGATCGCGCGTCCCTATGTCGAGAACGAGTGCACGGCGAGCCTGCTTGCCGAGCGCACCATCGGCAGTTCCACGCCGGAAGGCGGGCTGGCGATGATCGTCATCGACGACGACGTGCAGGCGGGCTTCCTCATCCGGGGCATTCCCTATTCCGGCGTGCATGGGCGGGCGGGCAGCATCGGCGAAATGCTGACCGGGCCTGATAATCTCCAGCTCAACACCGTCGTCGGTTTCGGCTCCCTGCGCTCACGCATCGGAAACGACGAATTCGCGCGGCTGCTGAAAGGCGAGGAATTCTCCTCGCCGTCGCTGTCGCAATGGATACGCGAGGCCGCGGGCCATCTGCTCGACCCGATCATCGCCATGGCCGGCTTCATCGCCCCGAGCGTCGTCATGATCGGCGGTGACCTGCCGCAGGGCGTGATCGAGGCGCTGATCCACCAGCTTTCCATCGAGCGGCGAGACACCTCCACCCGGCCGTTTCTGACGCCCTGGATTTCGCCGATGCGGCCGGCGAGCTTCAGCGGTGGCGGCGTGGCGCTGGGCGCTGCCCTCCTGCCCTTCCTCAACACCTTGCTGCTGCCGCCGGCTTCGGCTTGAGGGCCAGAAGTGCTGCGCGCATGAACGTCAACCATATCGGCGGCAAGATGCCTGCAGGCGCTTTCGAAGGTGAAGCCGACGATATCGATGCACCTGGATACGCTCCTGTCGATCTGGACATCGGCCTGCAGGCAAAAGAACCCCGACCGTTTGAAGGGCCGGGGTCAACTACTGAGATAGGAGCTGGAAGATGCCGAGTGGGCTTTATCCGTGGACACAGGCCGTCTCGCACGCCCTGTTGCCATCCAGTGTTGCTGTCGGCGGCACCATGAACAAGCTAAATTGCCGTCGGCGTGCGAAATGGCTATATTGATACCAGCGATTGGAGATCGAGATGCTGCTGCAGAAAATCCGCGAGAACTATGATGCCCTGATGCAGATCGGGATCGAGGCTCGTGAAGCTGGCCGCAAGATCGGTCTGAAGCCGAGCTGCGCAGAATCCGATCAGGCTCCGGCCAAAGCCCAAGAGCCGGAAGTCGTCGTCCGCTAAGTGATGACGCGATAATCCATGCCGACATGCACTATTCTGGCTGGGCCGAACGGATCCGGTAAGACTCGTCGTTCGGCAAGCTGAAGCTCGAAGGCGAGTACATCAACGCAGACGAGCTTGCAAAGACGCTGGCGCCGGGTGCGAAGACCATCGAACGACAGGCAGGCGAACTCGCTCTGAAGCTGACCGCAGAGAAGATCGCCAAGCAAGAACCTTCATCTTCGAAACCACGCTAAGCAGCAAGCAATCGATCCGGCTGATGAGCGAGGCCAAGGCCGCAGGATTCAATGTCGATCTGTATTACGTCGCCCTGGATACGGTCGAACGGAACATCGAGCGTGTGAAATTCCGGGTAGCTCTCGGCGGCCATGACATCCCCGAGGACGCTATCCGGCGTCGATACAAGGGATCGCTGGCACATCTGCCGCAGGCTCTGGCGCTGGCAGATGAAGCGGTTCTCGTCGATAACTCCGAGATCCAGCCAAGGATCGTTTTCCAGCTCCGGGCGGCTACGTCGTTGGCATCGGCATGATCGAGGGCAATCCCCTGCACAGATTGCTGATCGAAAAGGTGCAGCAGTCCATGTCCTTGCGTGGCAGATAAGCAAAAGCGCGGCCTCCGGCGGACCGCCTTTTTGTGGCGGAACTGTCTCGGCGCAATCGAGGTTTTCACTGCCTCCGAAGAAGCTGGCCCTTGCAAATCAAACACGCTCGGGCTTGCTTCTTATATGAGCCCGGAAGGCGCACCCGGCCACGACGCGATGGTCGTGGTTTAAGGTCGGCCGAGATCGGTCGAGGTGAAGACAAGACAATTTCTAAGGAGCGCGACGACAGAGATTACGCGTTGGCCAGCGGACATGGAGACGAAGGGCGATGCTGATTTCTTCATCTTCATCGAGCTCGATCTGAGATCGATGGCACCAACCTTCTACGTCCCCAGCGCCTCGTCGGCGTGGCTGAGGTCGGAGGCGATCGCCTTGTCGAGCACCTTCTGGATATTGGCGGCGCGGCGGAAGGACGGTTCCTGGGTCTTGCCCGCCCGGACCGCCTGGACGAAACGCTGGTAGTTCGTCTCGACGGGATCGAAGGGCAGGTCGCGCCAGGTCGCCGTGTGCACGTCTTCGCCGAGACAGGCGCGCAACGTCGATGTTCCGGTATCGTAGATCATCTCGACCGAGCCGGTTTCGCCATAGACCCGGAGACGCAGCTGATCCATCTGGCCGGCGGCCGTGCGCGTCGCCTGGATCGTGCCGATCGCTCCGTTGGTGAAATCGACATTCATCGTGAAGCTGTCATTGGCATCGAGATCATATTCGCCGATCCTATCGCCCGGCGCCTTGTTGAAGGTCTTCAGCCGCGCGAAGACATGGGCGACGTCGAGGCCGGAGCCGTAGGAAGCGAAATCGACGATGTGGATGCCGATGTCGCCGAGCGCGCCGTTCGACCCGTGCTTTTTGCTCAGCCGCCACAGCCATTTGCTCTCGCTCTTCCAGTCGCCCCAGTGGCGGCCGACCAGCCAGCTCTGCAGATGGGAGGCCTCGACATGGCGCACCGCGCCGATTTCGCCGGCGAGCACCATCTGCCGGCCTTTCTGTAGCGCCGGCGAGTTGCGATAGGTGAAGTTGACCATGCCGACCTTACCCGCCCGCTCGATCGCTTCGGTCATCTCCATGGCTTTGACGGCATCGGTGGCGAGCGGCTTTTCGCAGAAGACATGCTTGCCGGCGGCGATCGCCTGAAGCGTCGTCGGGTGGTGGATGCTGTCAGGCGTGACATTCGCCACCGCATCGAACTCGCCCCAGGCGAGCGCCTCCTCGAGCGAGGCAAAATGATTGGCGATGCCGTGTTCGGTGCAGAAGGCGGCAAGCCTTTCAGGGACGACGTCAACGCCGCCGACGACGCTGACGCCCTCGATCGCCTTGAAGCGCGCTGCGTGCTGGTTGGCCATGCCGCCGGTGCCGAGAATGAGTAGACGCATCTTCTCCTCCATGGAATTCGAGTTTCCGGCTGCCGTGGCGGCCGGGCTGAAACCAGAGCGACACCATGCGGCCATCCGCGATCGGCTCACGCTCTTCTTCAGGAAAATCGCAGTTGGATGCGCCGGGCCTCCGTGAGGCGCGCTCCGTCACTTTCATTCGGCATTTAATTTGACGCGCATCCCTTTCGAAAAGGCGGATGCGCGCTAGCTGCTGTTGAATGTCGCCAGCATCTCAACCTCCCAGGCTCTCGCCTCCCAAAGCTGTGGCTTGACATCAAATCAAAGTAACTTAATCTAATTAATGCAGCACGGAAATGAGGAGAGGTCAACCGACCGCCAGGCTGTATTCGTTCAAAATGGGGAGGAGACCCAGATGAAGAGCGCGACCGTCAGCGCATTGACGCTGAGCACTATTTTATTTTCAGCATCCGCCGTTTTTGCCCAGGAACTCGCCACCAAAGACCGGATCGGCCTTGCCGATGCGCCAAAGACCCTCGTCGTCCGCCTGACGAACGACAGCCCGAACAATTCGGACCCCAATATCGCCGAGGGCTACCAGAAGCTTTTCGTCGACTTCATCAAGAAGCACCCGGACTGGAAATTGCAGATGCAATTCATGTCCTCCGACATCGGCACCGAACAGGCCAAGATGCTGGAGCAGGCGAAGGCCGGCAACGCCCCTGATTGCGCCGCCGTCGACTCCTTCGTGCTCTCGCAGTTCATGGTCAATCATGTGCTGGCTGATTTCACGCCGTATTTCTCCAAGGAAGAAGTGGACGATCTCTTCCCCTTCATCCGCAGCGGCATCACCGACAAGGACAAGACGGTGCGCGCCTGGTGGTGGGATACGGACCTTCGCGTGCTCTACCGCAACAAATCGGTTGTCGCAGATGCACCCCAGACCTGGGACGACCTGAAGAAGGCAGCACTTGCCTCCACCAAGGAAGGCATGGAAGGCGTTCTCTTCAACGGCGGGCGCTGGGAAGGCACGACCTTCGACTGGCTGGCCAACTATTGGGCGCTCGGCGGCAAGCTCGTCGACGACTCGGGCAAACCGGTGTTCGGCGAAGGCGAGAACAAGGAAAAATTCCTGAAGGCGCTGAACTACTTCAAGGATCTCGTCGATTCCGGTGCCGCACCCAAGCGCGTCACCACGATCGCCAACTACGACGACATGAACGCCGCGGCCGCGGCGGCGACGACGGCGCTCTTCATCGGCGGCAACTGGCAATATGCGCAGCTGAAGGCGACGCTCGACGAAGGCGACTTCAAGAACTGGACCTTCTCGCCGATCCCCGGCCCCTCGGCCGACCAGAAGTCGACAGGCACCGGCGGCTGGACGATCGCGTCCTTCAGCAAGGACAAGGATAAGGTCGAGATGTGCGCCAACCTGGCGCGCGAAGTCTATATGGGACCGGCAAACGCACTTCAGCAGCAGCTGCCGACCCGCAAGTCGCTCTTCGACAAGTATGAGGTCTTCTCCACCGAAGCCAACAAGACCTTCGCCAAGGCTCTGGTCGACGGACAGGCGCGCCCCGGCGTGCCGATCTATCCCGAAATATCAAACCAGATCCAGATCATGATGGGCGACGTGCTCTCGGGAACCAAGAAACCGGAAGAAGCTCTCGATGCCGCATTCAGCGCGGCGATGGAGGCTTACAAGCGTCTCTGATCCCGGGCGTCCATGACCCTTGCAACCGCGGCGGCGCCTGCCCTTGAGGCGCCGTCGACAGTGCCAAACCCGGACAGAGAAGCTAATGAGCCCTATTGCCATCGAGGCTGACAGCCCGCCTCAAAGCAGAACGTTCATGCGCCGGTTCGCCGGCGCCCCCCTGCCCTGGATCATGCCCGTGATCGTGGTGATCGGGATATTCTATCTCTATCCCGTCATCGACGTTTTCCGGCTCTCCTTCACCAATGCGACGCTGATCGGCGACAATCAGGACTATACGCTGGGGTCGATCGCCAATGCGCTGAGCTCACCGCAGCTGCCCGATATTCTCTGGGCGACCCTGATCTTCGTCGGCGGCAGCGTCATCGGCCAACAGATCCTCGGCATTGCGGTCGCCGTCACCGTCATCCGCGGCGAAAAGCGCGGCCTGTTCGGCACCACGATCCTGCGGACGACGGCGCTCATCGCCTGGGTGGTGCCGGGCATTGCCGGCGGCATCATCTGGCAGATGCTGTTTTCCGAAGCGCCTTACGGTGCACTGAACAGCATTTTGAGGCTGATGCACATGCCGACCGTTGCCTGGCTTTCGGACCCCGCAATGGCGCCCTGGTCGACGCTGATCTCGAACATCTGGCGCGGCACCGCCTTTTCGATGGTCGTCATGTATGCGGCGCTGAAGGCGATCGATCCCTCGCTCTACGAAGCTGCCGAGGTCGATGGCGCCACGGCATCGCAGCAGTTCTTCTTCGTGACCCTTCCGCAGCTGCGCGCTGCCATCCTCGTCAACATGATCCTGATCACCATCCAGACGGTGAACACCTTCGATGCGATCATCACGCTGACGGGCGGCGGACCGGGACGCGCGACTGAGGTGATCTCGCTCTACGTCTTCAACATCGTTTTCCGAAACTACGACCTTTCAGGCGGCAGCGTGCTTTCCGTGCTGATGCTGCTCATCAGCCTCGGACTTGCCTTCGTCTACGCGTCGTTCCTGCCGAAGGAGGAAGAGCAATGAGCGGACGCACCGGAACACGGCTCGGCGATGCCTTCAGCTATCTCTTCATGCTGGCGATGTTCATCTTCTTCGCCGGCCCCCTCAGCTATCTCCTGTCGATGGCGCTGCGTGACAAACGCGAGGTCTATCGCGGCGCCGCCCGCTATATTCCCGACAATCCTACGATCCAGAATTTCATCACCGTCCTCAACAACAGCTATTTTCCGATCTATCTCTGGAACGGGCTCAAGCTTGCGGCGCTCAGCGGCTTCGGCGTGCTGATCGTTGCGTTGCCCGCCGCTTACGCTTTTTCCCGCTTTCAATTCCGCGGCAAGGGCCTGTCGATGATGGCGCTGCTTCTCTTCCAGATGATCTCGCCGCTCGTCATCATGGTGCCGCTCTACCGTTACATGAATCGCCTCGGCCTGCTGGACACGCATTTCGCCGTCGTCATGGTCTATATCGCGCTCGGCGTTCCCTTGGCGACCTGGCTGCTGAAGAGCACCGTCGACGGCATTCCGCGCAGCCTCGACGAAGCGGCGATGATCGACGGCTGCAACCGGTTCTCGGTCTTCTGGCGCATCATCCTTCCGCTCTCGGCGCCGGGCATCGCCTCCGTCTTCATCATCACCGTTATTGCCGGCTGGTCGCAATTCCTGGTGCCTTTCCTGCTGCTCACGAAAAATGACCTGATGCCGATCGGCGTCGGAATCTTTAACTTCCGCGGTATGCAGACCGACTCGTCCATCCAGCTGCTTGCCGCCGCCTGCCTGATCTCGGTCGTTCCGGCGATCGTGGCCTTCCTGTCGCTCCAAAGGCTGATCCTCGGCGCGATGACCAGCGGCGCGGTGAAGGGATGACGGTCGGTTTAAGTCTCCATGCGCGATGAAGGATTTCGACCGATGAACCAGACGCAAGGCGCCAGGCTCTCCCCCGATCTCACTGGCTCCAATGTCGAGGATGCAGGCGAGCACAACAGGGCCGTCGTCCTGCGCTGCATCCACCGCCAGGCGCCAATTTCGCGCGCCGAGCTCGCCCGGCGGACGGGCTTTACCAAACCGGCGATCGCCCGCATCGTCGATCGCCTGCTGGACGAGGGCCTGATCATGGAGGCCCGCCGGCGCCATGGGCTCAGAGGCCAGCCGGCGATCGAACTCGAAATCAATCCGGACGCCTATTTCGCCATCGGCATCAACATCGACCGCGACCATCTGACGATTCTGGCCGTCGATGCCGTCGGCAATGTGCGCGCCCGGGTGCATCATGAGAAGCGCTTCATCCTGCCGGCGGAATTCCTGCAGCTGACGGCCGATGCGATCTCGCATTTCCAGCGCAGCCGGCTGATCGACGATGCGCATCTTGCCGGCATTGGCCTGGCGATGCCGGACTGGCTCGGCGAGATCTCGCTGCTCGGCAAACCCGAGGCCTATCAGGAATGGACTGAATTCGACGTGCGCGCGGCCCTCGAGAACCTGACGCCGCATCCCGTCTTCATCGAAAACGAGGCCAATGCCGCAGCCCTTGCCGAGCTCGATTACGGCCTGGGCGCCGAAAGCAGCAGCTTCTTCTACATCGCCGTCAATGCCTGCCCGGGCGGCGGCCTGGTTCTCGGCGGCAACGGCCACCGCGGCGCCATGGGCCTCAGCGGCGAAATCGGCTGGCTTCCCATCGCCGATGGCGACGGGGAGGCGCACAAGGTCGAGCTTCTCGGCGAAATATTCTCGCTGTTCTTCCTCTATGATTTCCTGGCCCGGCACGGCATCGAGGTCAGTCTTCCGCAGGATCTTCTGACGCTCGATGCGCGCGGCAAGCGTCTGGTTTCGCAATGGCTGAAGGAGATGAGTGCGCATCTGGCGGTCGCCGTCAAACATATAGCCATGATCGTCGATCCCGACGCGGTGCTCGTCGGCGGCAGGCTGCCGATCCGCATTGTCGATGAATTGCTGCGTTATGTACACGAGCATCTCGACCCCGAGGATACGAACCTGCCCTCGCTCCATCGCGCCTCGATCGGCGAAGATGCCTCGGCCATGGGGGCTGCGGCCATGCCAATGGCGGCAGCCCTGATGCTCGCATCGGCCGATGTCGAGCAGCGCACGCGCTCGCCGCTGAAATTCATGGATCGGCTGAACAATTGAAACGGCCGCAAGGCCCCGGAGGATATGGTGAAGATCGGCTTCTATACCTCGACATTCAATGACCGCCCGCTGGAGGAAGTGGTGGATTTCGCCGCATCGGCGGGGTTCGACGCGATCGAGATCGATGTCGGCGGCCACATCAGAACGCCCGACCGGGTGGAGGACGCCGTCTCTCTTGCCAGGAGCCGGGGGCTTTTCGTCTCCTCCATCACCTATTTCGGCAATCAGCTTGACGCCGACCGCGACAGGCGCCTTGAGCTTCGGGCAAGGACGGCGGAATTTGCCAGGGCGATCGGCGGAGCCGGCGTTCCGATCTTCGTGATCTTCCCCGGCCGGGACGACACGGCAAGCGACGAGGCCAATTACGACGACTTTGCCGACTTCGCGAACGGGCTGATTGCGGAAACGCAACCAAGCGGCCTCACCTTTGCGATCGAGAACTGGCCGGGACCTAAGGATAATTTTATCGGCACGACGCCGAAGGGATGGCAGGAGCTTTTCCGCCGGATCGAAGACCGCCGCTTCGGCCTCGAATTCGATCCCTCGCACCTCATCCGCATCGGCGTCGATCCCTATCTTGCGATGGAGGCGGTCAAGGATCGCGTCGCCATTCTTCACGCCAAGGATACGGCGATCGATGGGGAGGCTCTGCAAGCGCTCGGCTATCACGGCAAGGGCTGGTGGCAATACAAGCTGCCCGGCCTCGGCCTTCTCGACTGGCCGCGCTTCCTGCGGCAGGCGCGCAATGCCGGCTTTGCCGGCACGCTGTCGATCGAGCATGAGGATGCCGCCTACGGCTGGCCGGGCAAGGACCTCTCTGCGCGCAAGGAGGGCGAGCGCCTCGGCCTCGATTATTTGAAAAATGTCCTGAACGGACTTTGACGGCGATTTCGGGAGGACTGCCATGGCCCATGTTTCGGTCAACAATGCGCGCAAGGACTACGGCGCGTTCAAAGCGATCAAAGGCGTATCGGTCGATATCGGCGATGGCGAATTCGTCGTCCTCGTCGGCCCTTCCGGCTGCGGGAAATCGACGCTTCTCAGAATGATCGCCGGCCTCGAGGGCATCACCTCGGGGAAGATCCAGATCGGCAAGCACATCGTCAACGAGCTGGCGCCGAAGGATCGCGACATCGCCATGGTGTTCCAGAACTACGCGCTCTATCCGCACATGACGGTCGCCAAGAACATGGGCTTTTCGCTGCGGCTGAAACGCATGCCGAGATCGGAGATCGACCAGCGCGTCGGCAATGCGGCGAAGATCCTCGGCTTGGAAAGCCTGCTGGAACGCTATCCGAAACAGCTCTCGGGCGGCCAGCGGCAGCGCGTCGCCATGGGCCGGGCGATCGTGCGCGACCCGGCCGTCTTCCTCTTCGACGAGCCCCTGTCGAACCTGGACGCCAAGCTCAGGGTGCAGATGCGCTCGGAGATCAAGGAGCTGCACCAGCGGCTGCAGACGACGACGATCTACGTCACCCACGACCAGATCGAGGCCATGACCATGGCCGACAAAATCGTCGTCATGAAAGACGGGCTGATAGAGCAGTCCGGCTCGCCGCTGGAACTCTATGATCGCCCGAACAACCTCTTCGTCGCCGGCTTCATCGGCTCGCCGGCAATGAATTTCATCCAGGGCACGATGACCGAAGACGGGTTCCGGACCGAGGACGGCCTGCTGCTGCCGAGCGAGCGCCGGCCAAGCGATGCCGTGACCTACGGCATTCGTCCAGAACATATCATGCTCGACCCGAACGGCATCGAGGTGACGACAATCGTGGTCGAGCCCACCGGCTCTGAAACCCTCGTCCTCGTCCGGCTGGGAGCCCAGACGCTGACCTGCGTCTTCCGCGAGCGGATCCGGGCCGCCCCCGGCGACGTCCTGCGCATCGCGCCCGGCCACGACACCGTTCACCTCTTCGGCGCGGACGAACAGCGCATCACATCGGGTGAAGTGCCCTTAAGCTAAGCCTGCCGAAAGCCCCCTCCCCTTCGGCCGGGCGACGCCGGGGGCGCGTTCGCCGCGCCTCCGGCCCAAATCTCCCGAGCCCTCCAGATCATCCTGCAGCACGGCCAAGTGTTTGAACGGCTACCGAAAAGGTTAATATGCGTTAACCTTAAAATTCTTGGCCGGCATCGGAGAATCGCGGATAATAACGGTTAGAGGGGTTTTTGAACCCGAAAATCGTTATCCGAGAGATTGCTGCCGATGAACGCTAATTTGAACGCCTTGAGAGAGGCGCCGTTGCATTTCGAGGATCAGATTCTCGAGCAGGGCGACGTGATTTCGAAGAAGCTGCATCTCTTGAGCGTGCAGCGCTTCCCGCCCAATGCGCAGAAGACGCTGCGCAGCTTTTCTCTCGCCGAGGTCGCCAATTATGTCGGGGCCTCGCAGAGCACGCTGAAGAAACTGCATCTTGAAGGGAAAGGCCCCTGCCCGCAGACCTCGCCTTCCGGGCGGCGCTCCTACAGCGCCGCGCAGATGCTGGAGTTGAGGCGCTATCTCGATGCGCACGGCCGCTCCGAAAGCCGCATGTATGTTCCCCATCGTCGCGACCATGAAAAGCTGCAGGTGATCGCCGTCGTCAACTTCAAGGGCGGCTCGGGCAAGACGACGACATCAGCCCATCTCGCCCAGCACCTGGCGCTGACCGGCCACCGCGTGCTTGCCGTCGATCTCGATCCGCAGGCGTCGCTCTCCTCCCTTCACGGCTTCCAGCCGGAGTTCGACCAGGCCTCGTCCCTTTATGAAGCGATCCGTTACGACGGCGAGAAGAAGAAGCTTTCGGAGATCATTCACAAGACGAATTTCCCCGGCCTCGATATCGTGCCGGCCAATCTCGACCTGCAGGAATATGAATACGATACGCCGCTCGCCATGGCCGACAAATCGACCAATGACGGCAAGACCTTCTTCACCCGCATCTCGCGCGCGCTGGCCGAAGTGGACGACCGCTACGATGTCGTCGTCATCGATTGCCCGCCGCAGCTCGGCTACCTCACGCTGACGGCGCTAACGGCGGCGACCAGCGTGCTGATCACCATCCATCCGCAGATGCTCGACGTGATGTCGATGGGACAGTTCCTTCTCATGCTCGGCGGCATCCTGAAGCCGATCCGCGCCGCCGGCGCCGAAGTGAACCTCTCCTGGTACCGCTATCTGATCACCCGCTACGAGCCGACCGACGTGCCGCAGGCGCAGATGGTCGGCTTCATGTCGACGATGTTCCACGAGTTCATGCTGAAGAACCAGATGGTCAAATCGACGGCGATCTCGGATGCCGGGATCACCAAGCAGACGCTTTACGAGGTCGAGCGCGCCTCGATGAACCGGGGAACCTATGACCGGGCGCTGGAGGCGATGGACGCCGTCAATGCGGAGATCGCAGATCTCATTCATCAGGCTTGGGGGCGGTGAATTTGTCGGCTGACAAATTCGCGATTTCCCCAAGCCGAATCAATTGGTTCACTGCCGATCGGAGGACGTGATGGCACGAAAGAATCTGCTGGAAGGGCTGGCCGGCATGCCCGACGAGAGCGCGGCCTCAAACTATCCCATGCGCGGCGCGGGCCGGTCGCTCGTCCGCTCGCTGGATGAGCTCGCCAAGCAGGCGGAAAAATTCCTGGAGGGCGAGGCGGTCGTCGATCTCGACCCCGATGTTGTGGAAGCTTCCTTCGTCAAAGACCGCCTGTCCGAAGACGACGAGGATTTTCAAGCGCTGGTCGAGGCGATCCGCGCCCGCGGCCAGGATACGCCCATCCTGGTGCGTCCCCACGGCAAGATCGACGGACGCTACCAGGTCGTCTTTGGCCATCGCAGGCTGCGCGCGGCCCGCGAGCTCGGCCGCAATGTCCGGGCCGTCGTCAAGACGATGGATGACCGCACCCATGTGATCGCCCAGGGGCAGGAAAATTCGGCCCGGGCCGATCTCACCTTCATCGAGCGGGCGCTCTTTGCCGGGCGGCTGGAGGAACTCGGCTACGACCGGGAGGTGATCTCGACAGCACTTGCCGCCAATGCGGCGTCGGTCTCGAAGATGATGTCGGTCATGGATCGCATCTCGCCGGAGATCGTCCAGGCGATCGGAGCAGCACCCGGTGTCGGCCGCGAGCGCTGGGTGGCGCTTTCGCTGCTCGCCGGCAAGGCATCGAATGTGGCAAGCGTCGCCCAGGTCCTGCAAGACGACAACTTTCATCAGCTACCTTCCGACAAACGTTTCGAAGCGCTTTACGCGGCGCTGAACAAAAGTGCGCGGCCGGTCAAGAAGACGGTCGCAGCAAGGAAGGACACATGGCAGCCGCGGGACAAGGCGGTCCAGGCGGAAATGAAGAATGACGGCAAGGCGTTTTCTCTCTCGATGAAGGCGAGGAATGCCGGTCGTTTCGGAGAATTTCTCTCCACCAGGCTGGATGCGCTCTATGAGCAATTCCTCGCCGAGGAGGGCAAACAAGGAGACTGAAACCGCAAAAGAAAAAGGCCCCCAAACGAACGAGTCGTGGAAGCCCTTCTCATATCCTTAGCAAGACAGAGAATCGCATTTTCACGAATCCCCGTCAAGAGTCCTGTAGCGCCGCGCGTCCTTTCAGGCGCACAAATAACGTTGCAGCACTCTCAACCCTCGCATCGTTTCGGTGAGCGGATTTCTTTTGCCTGATTAGAGGTGAAGGAAATGGAGAGTGAGTATGTGACGACGCCCTTTGGGCGGCGGCCGATGTCGCTTGCCATGCTGTTGAAACAGCGGCGAGGCGAAGCGATCGAGGCCGGGACGACACGCAACAAATGGAAACTGTTCCGATCGGTCTGCGAGGCCCGGGCAGGGCTCGACGTGACCGACCGGGCGCTCACCGTGCTCGATGCACTGCTGACGTTTTTTCCCGACGACGAGCTGTCGAGTGAAAAGCCGCTCGTGGTCTTTCCCTCGAATGCGCAGCTTTCGCTCAGAGCCCGCGGCATGGCGGCCGCGACATTGCGCCGGCATCTCGCCGTGCTCGTCGAGGCCGGCCTCATCTCCCGCAAGGACAGCCCGAACGGCAAACGCTATGTCCGCCGCGGCAGGGAAGGCGGGATCGACGAGGCCTACGGCTTCAGCCTCGCCCCGCTTCTCGCTCGCGCGGTCGAGATCGAGACGATGGCGGCAAGGATCGCCGCCGACCGGCAGATGCTGCGCGGGATGAAGGAGCGGGTGACGATCTGCCGGCGCGACATTGCCAAGCTCATCTCCGCGGCCGTCTGGGAAGCCGTTCCCGGCGACTGGGAGCGTATGTCTTCGATCTACCAGGCGATCCTGCAGCGCATTCCGAGGGCCGCAACGATCGAAAACCTCGCGCCGATCATCGAAGATCTCGAGACGATCCGTCAGGATATCGTCAACCTGTTGGAACTGCATGAGAAAACGCAGATGACGAGCACCAATGAATCCCAGATTGGGCGTCACATACAGAATTCTCACCCTGAATCCATATCTGAATCTGAACCGGGCTTGGAAACGGGAGACGAGCTGAGCGGGAATTGCGAGCCGAGGACGGAGCCGGAACGCGAGCCGGTGGAGACGCCAGGAAATGGCGGGCAGGGATCACGCTTCTCCGTCCGCACAAGTGTCGGGAAGTTGAAATCCTTCCCGCTCTCCATGGTGCTTCAGGCCTGCCCTGACATCGCCGACTACGGGCCGGGTGGTGCGATCGGCAGCTGGCGGGATCTCATGACGGCGGCGGTTGTCGTACGCTCGATGCTCGGCGTCAACCCATCGACCTATGAGGAGGCGGCAAGCGTGATGGGACCGGAAAACGCCGCCACCGTCATGGCCTGCATCCTGCAAAAGGGAGGCTGCGTCCACTCCGCCGGAGCCTATCTCCGGGACCTCACGCGCCGCGCCGGACGGGGTAAGTTTGCGCTGGGTCCGATGCTGATGGCGCTTTCACGCGGGAAGGGCCTGCTTACCAGCGGGGCAGGCACATGATCATGCCCCGCTCAGGCAGCGTCGCGATAACCCCGCGCGCCGGGTTCCGCCCTGCCCAGTTCGAACTGGGTGACCAGTTCTCGCAGGCGCTCGGCTTCGCCGGCGAGCGTGACGCTGGCGGCGGTGGTTTCTTCCACCATGGCGGCGTTCTGCTGGGTCACCTGATCGAGCTGGCCCATGGCCGAATTGACTTCCGACAGGCTGGTGGCCTGTTCGCGCGCCGAGCCGGCCAGCGCTTCCATGCGCTGGTTGATATCGACGATGAAGCGGCCGATGTCGCCGAGAGCTGCACCGGTGTGATTGACCAGTTCGACGCCGCTCGCGACCTTGGCGGATGCCCGTCCGATCAATTCCTTGATCTCCCGGGCGGCCTGGGCCGAGCGCTGGGCAAGCTCGCGCACTTCCTGGGCGACAACGGCAAAACCCTTACCGGCCTCGCCGGCACGCGCAGCTTCGACGCCGGCATTCAGCGCCAGCAGGTTGGTCTGGAAGGCGATCTGGTCGATGACGCCGATGATATTGTTGATCTGCTTGGAGGATTCCTCGATCTGGCTCATGGCGTCGACCGTCTGGGCCACCACCTTGCCCGAGGCCATGGCGCTGCGATTGGCGTTGTCGGCAACATTGCGCGCCTCTTCGGCGATCTTGAAGGCTTCGGTCACCTTGGCGGTCACGGCATCGAGCGCGGCGGCGGTCTCTTCGAGCGTCGCCGCCTGCCGCTCGGTGCGGCCGGAAAGCTCGTTGGAGCCGTTGTTGATCTCACGGGTGCGGGAATTGATGATCGACACGCTTTCGGACACGGACAGCAGCGTGCCGCCGAGCTGCTCCACCGAGGCGTTGAAATCCTGCCGGAGCGGTTCGAATTCCGGCGCGAACCGATCCGAAAGCTTGAAGGCGAGATCGCCCTCGGCAAGCCTTTTCAGTCCGGTGGCAAGGCCAGATGTGGCGACCTTCAGCCGCGCCGCCGCACTTCGCTCCGCCTGCTCCTGGTCGGCGAGCCGGTTTGCTTCGGCCAGACGCCGGTTTTCCTCGGCCTGGCTTTCAAGCCGGATGCGGGCGATGGCGTTCTGGCGGAAGACCTCAACCGAGCCCGCCATCAGGCCGATCTCGTCGCCGCGTCCTGCATAGGGGATCGCCTTATCCGTCTCGCCGGCGGCCAGTTCCTGCATGGAGTGGGTGATGCGCTGGATCGGGCGCGACACATGCCGGGCGATGGCGATGAGAATGCCGAGGCCGATGATGGCGGCAAGGCCCGCGAGCGCCAGTTCGGTTTCGATCTTCGTTTCCAGCGCGCTGCCGGCCTCAGTGACGCTCTCGGTCGCGATCTTGTCGACGATGGTGTTGACGGCTGTGATGCCGGTCAAGATCGCCTGCTGCGAGCGCGCGAGCTTCTCGGCGGTCGGCACTTCGTCGGCCTGTTGCAGGCCGAGGCTGACCTTGACGTCCTTTTCCCAGGCGCCATGCGCCTCGCGCAGCGAGCGCACGCCCTCGGTCAGCGAGGTCGCGAGATCGATATGGCCAAGCTCGTCGAGCGATTGCGACAGCGCGCCGTTGCTTTCGTCGAACGCGGCCTTGACCTCGGACGCCGGTACGAAATTCGTCATCGACAGCACCCGGTCGACCACCGACGTCGCCTGCCGGAACTGCTGTTCGATATGGGCCGAGGCCAGCTTGGCGTTCACCGCCTCCTGCACCACCGCGGCAACCCGGGCCTGGCCGGTGACCGCCTGATAGCCGATCAGGAAGGCGCTGCCGAAACCGACGACGATCGTCGCCACCATCGGCACGAGGATCTGCATGCGTATGGAAAGTTTCATGGCATGCACCTCAGTTCGGCAGCGTCGGCAGGGGAATGTCCTGCTTTTCGGCGGTCAGGGTTCCCAGAAAGGCGATCAGATCGTTGCGGTCCTCGTCCGTCAGCAGGAAGGCCGTCATCGCGGCATCGAGCGAGGGACGGTTGACGCCGCCGCTTTCGTAGTGGGCGATCACCTCGTCCATGCTCTTCAGGCTGCCGTCATGCATATAGGGGCCGCGATAAAGCGTGTTGCGCAGGCCGGGCGTCTTGAAGGCATGCTGGTTGTTCGGGCTGCTCGCATCGATCTTGAAGCGGCCGAGATCCTCGTCCGGCAGGCCGATGTCGTGGAACTTGTTGTCGGTGAAGTTCCAGCCCGAATGGCAGGCGGAACAGCCGGCGCTGCCGGTGAAGAGATCGAAGCCGCGCTTGGCGCTGTCGGAGACGGCCTTCTCGTCGCCGTCGACCCAGCGGTCGAAGGGCGACCAGTTGGAAACCACCGTCCGTTCATAGGTGGCGATCGCCGTCAGGATCGTCTCCCTTGAAATGCCCTTGTCGGGGAAGACTTCGCCGAACCACTTCTTGTAGTCGGGTATGCCCTGCATTTCGGTCACGGCGGTTTCGAGCTTGCCGTTCATTTCGGCCGATGCGGTGATCGGGCCCGCCGCCTGCTCCTCCAGGTTCGGCGCGCGGCCATCCCAGAAGAAAGGCGATACCCAGGCGACGTTCAGAACCGTCGGCGCCTGGCGCCCGAGCGCGGTATTGGCCGCGCCGATCGGCGTCTTCACCGGCGTCTCGAAGCCGAAGGAAGGATTATGACAGCTGGCGCAGGTCATGTTCTTGTTGCCGGAAAGCCTGGGGTCGAAGAACAGCATCTTGCCGAGCGTCGCCAATTGCGGCGAATAGGCCGTCACCTTCTCGAAAGGGACCGTCAAAGGCCGCTTATAAGCGGAAAGATCGCCAGCAGCACCCGGCTGGACTGCGGCCATTGCGAATAAGGAAGCTGCAACCAGAAAACGCATCGTTTTAGCACGTCCAGCAAGGTTTAAAAGCTGAGGCTAAAATTAGCGCAATTGCGTTAAAGCTCTGTAAAGCAAGAAATACCTGAGTATTACTGGAAAGTATTAACTACCTGACGTTGCACAAGAAATAGTTACGCTCGAGAAATACAATCAGATTGAAGCGTCCATTGGCTGTTCAAGCACAATAGTCTTCAGGACTTCTGCGTGATCGGCGCTTTCACGATGAGGAGGGCGACGCCCGCGAGCGCCGCAAAGGCAGCGCCGGCGACGAACGTCACGGCGGGGCCTACCCCTTCCCACAGGGCGCCGGCGACGACGCTGGCAAGCAGCAATGCAACTCCCGAGACCAGATTGAAGGCGCCGAACGCCGTGCCGCGCAGATCGGCGGGTGCCGCATCCGCAACGAGCGCCGCGAAGACGCCCTGCGTGGAGCCCATGTGCAGACCCCATAAGAGCACGCCGAGAGCAAGGCCGGGAAAGCCGGACAAGAAGGCGAGCGCGAGATCGGCGGCGATCAGCAGGCCGATACCGATCAAGAGCAACGTCACCCGGTCGAACCGGTCCGCAAGGATGCCGATCGGATAGGCGGACAGGGCATAGACGAGGTTCATGCCGATGAGCACGAGCGGCATCCACATGACCGGCAGGCCGAGCCGCCCGGCATCGAGCAGCAGGAACGCCTCGCTGAACCGCGCCAGCGTGAAAATTGCCGCCACCGCGGTGACCAGCCAGTAGGCAGGGGGAAGGCGGAGCAGATCCTGCCTGCGCAAGGGAATGCGCGCGGTATTGCTTGCCGCAACCTTGGGCGGCTCCCGGACGAGAAACAGGACGATGCCCACCGACACGAAGGCCGGAATGACCGCGATCCAGAAAACAATGTCGAAGCGGTCGGCGGTCCACCACATCAGCACCAAAGCAAAAGCCGGCCCGAGAAAGGCGCCGACCGTATCGAGCGACTGGCGCAGCCCGAAGCTAGCGCCGCGGATGTCAGGCGCGGTTATATCGGCGATCAGCGCATCGCGCGGCGCACCCCGGATGCCTTTGCCCACCCGGTCGACAAAGCGTGCGGCCACCAGCCAGTCGATCGACGGCGCCAGCGGGAAGACCGGTTTGGTCAGCGCCGCCATGCCGTAGCCCGCAAGCACCAGCAGCTTGCGCCTGCCGAACCAGTCGCTGATCGCGCCCGAGAATACCTTGGTGATGGCGGCCGTCGCCTCGGCGATGCCTTCGATGATGCCGACAGAAAGGGCCGAGGCGCCGAGCACGGTCACCATATAGACCGGCAGCAGGGCGTGGATCATCTCCGAGGAGACGTCCATGAACAACGAGACGAAGCCCAGCGCCCACACTCCGGCAGGAATCGCGTGGCGCGGTTTGCGGCCCTTCATCGTGATATCAGCCATCCCTCCTCCTTGCCGGGCCATGCCCAATGTGCTGCTGCGATCCTGCGCTGTAAACATCCACGCAGCCTCTATCCCTGGGAATTGCCGAGGGACGTCGTCAGCTCATCAGGACCGGAGTCATCCCGCCCTGTTGGCGGTATTTCTCTTGCCGAGGAGGGCAGCGCGGATCTGCTCGCTCTTGCTCAACAGGGGAGGGGGAACCGGCGCCTCCTTCTCGGGCGTCTCGGTCTTGGCGGCGCTCTGCTTGAGGCTGAGGAACCGTTTCTGCGCGACCAGCCGGTCTTCCTCAGACAGCGGCTCGACCGGTTCGCCGTCAAGGTTGTGACGCATGGAATCGGGCTGGGCGCTGGCGAAATAATAGCGCCGGCAATGGACATAGGCGGCGGTGGCGCGCCGGAGCGTCGTGACGCCGGCGTCGGGTTTCAGGAGCGCGCGCAGCTCATTGAAAAGGCCGACGGCGAAGGGGAGGACCGGATCGCCTGGCTTGGCCGGAAGCACGCCGACGGGCCGGATCAACAGCGTGTTGATCGCGCTTGCCTTCTCCACGTCAAGCTCGCTCGCGGCAATCTGCCCGCGGCTGATCTTCCAGGGTTTGTCCATGCGTCCTCCATAGCGACCGACTGTGATGGTATCTTGACGGAGAGGGTAAATTACAGGCGCAGGTCGCACAATGGAGGCTCCCGCGCAAGCCCGGCGACGAAACGCCGCTTCTGGCCGGCAAAGCCCTGCTTAAAGCATGGCGTTATCGGGCGGGCGCTCCATCTAATCGTTATTATGGAGGAATATGCATTGACCTCTCGCACGGATTACACTTCTTATCCGCGCCCAAGATGAGGTGACCGGCCGCAGGGGAGGATACATGCGGGTTTTCGCGAGCATTGACGAGCTGCGCCACACGCTCGACGCGTTGAAGCGGCAGGGCCGCACTATCGGCCTCGTGCCGACGATGGGCTATCTCCATGCCGGGCATATCAAGCTCGTTGCGCGCGCCCGGGCCGAGAACGACATCGTCGTCGTCTCGATCTTCGTCAATCCGCTGCAGTTCGGCCCGGCCGAAGACCTCAGCAAATATCCGCGCGACCTCGAACGCGATGCGGCCATGCTCAGGCAGGCCGGCGTCAATTTCCTCTTCGCCCCGGGCGTCGAGGACATGTATCCCCACCCGATGAAGACGGTGGTTGACGTTCCCGATCTCGGCCGCGAGCTCGAAGGCGAAGTCAGGCCCGGGCATTTCGCCGGTGTGGCCACCGTCGTCTCCAAGCTTTTCAACATCGTCCAGCCGCAGACCGCCTATTTCGGCGAGAAGGATTACCAGCAGGTCGTCATCATCAGGCGCATGGTGGAGGATCTCGCCATGCCGGTGCGGGTGATCGCGGTGCCGACCGTGCGCGACAGCGACGGCCTCGCATTGTCCTCGCGCAATGTCTATCTCAGTCCCGAAGAACGGCGCGCCGCGGTGATCGTCCCGCAGACCCTCGACGAGGCCGAGCGCCTGGTCGCCGAGGGGCTGAGCGATGCTCGGGAACTCGAAGCGAAACTCACGGCTTTTCTCAGTTGCGAGCCGCTGGCAAAGCCCGAGGTCGTCGCCGTCAGGGATGCGGAAACGCTTGCCCCGGTCGCCTCGATCGAAGAGCCCGTCGTCGTGGCACTCTTCGTGCGCGTCGGCTCGACGCGGCTCCTCGACAACAGGGTGGTCGCAGGCAATAGAACCGGCCGCGACAATAAAATCGTCCGGGACAGCAGGATTGCCGGCCAGCCGGGCAAGGGAGTGAAGAAATGAGCGCCACCATATTTCAGAAGCGCCTGACGCCGACGCGCATCGCGGCCATGAAGGGCGGCAAGCCGATCGTCTGCCTCACCGCCTACACCACGCCGATGGCGCGGCTGCTCGACGAGCATTGCGACCTGCTGCTCGTCGGGGATTCCCTCGGCATGGTGCTCTACGGCATGGAAACCACGATCGGCGTCACGCTCGACATGATGATCGCGCACGGCAAGGCGGTGATGCGCGGCGTCGCGAATGCCTGCGTCATCGTCGACATGCCCTTCGGCAGCTATCAAGAATCAAAGGAGCTCGCCTTCCGCAACGCCGTGCGCATCATGCAGGAAACCGGCTGCGACGGCGTCAAGCTGGAAGGCGGCGAGGAGATGGCCGAGACCATCGCTTTCCTCAGCAAGCGCGGGATTCCCGTGCTCGGCCATATCGGCCTGATGCCGCAGCTCGTCCACACCGCGGGTGGCTATCGCTCGGTCGGCCATTCCGAACACGAGACGTCGAAGATCCGCCGTGACGCGCATGCGATCGGCGGCTCCGGCGCCTTCGCCGTCGTCGTCGAGGGCACGGTGGAGCCGCTCGCCCGCGAGGTGACGACGGCTATGCACATACCGACCATCGGCATCGGCGCGTCTTCGGCCTGCGACGGCCAGATCCTGGTCACCGACGATATCCTCGGCCTCTTCAACGATTTCCAGCCGCGCTTCGTCAAGCGCTACGACGAACTCGGCAAGCGGGTCGCCGACGCCGCCGCCGCCTATGCCGAGGAGGTGCGGTCGCGGAAATTTCCGGCGGCGGAGCATACGTTCAAGCGGCGGACGTAGGAGGGCCGTTCACCCTCCCCACAAGGGGAGGGGCTAAGCTGCAGCCCCCGGGCGGCGATCAAAAGGAGAGGTCTTACTGGCTTTGCCGTTGGGCGAATTTGGGTGCGATGAAGTTACGTGAAGCGGTGCGGCACGTTAGCCCCTTGTGGGGCCAGTGTGGAATATCTCTCGCAGCTTTTTGCGCCAGACGGCGAATTCATTGCGGAAGCGGTAGTGCCCTGAAAACACCCTGCGCCAGTTCTACCAGATCACTTTAGACAATTCGAAGAGAACTGCGTTGCCATAGTCCTCATCCTTGATGCTGAACTCCGCTTCGCCAGACACCAAATTGAAATTAAAATAGACTTCGGACTGGTCTTGGCCCAGAAAAAGTTTGGTGGTGTACCAGTCTCCCGGAGCACCGCCGTAACCGCCGCCGGGAGAGCGGATGGTTGGTGGTCCAAGAAATACCGTGTCGAACGGAAGCGTTTTCTGTTTTTCGTCCGAAAGGCTGGGCGCACTTGCAATCAAGGCTTTTCCCAACTCTTCAAAAAATCGCACAGGGTGTGACCCCGGAACACGGCGGAATACGCCGTGGGTCTCGCTTTGCAGTTCGATGATAAATTTTGTTTCGTTGTCGCCTTCACCATATGAGGCCACCAAGGCGAGGACATTGGCGTCCGAACCATTGGGTAGCTGAGCAATCCCGAAAGCAAGGGGCTTGGGAAAGCCGTCACCGCCCGGGGTCTGATTCTGTGCGCTAGCTCCGCCGGGCAGTACAGCGCTCGCCAATATGATCAAAGCGGAGCGTCGCGTAATCATTCCGTTCTCCGCAAAAGAAAGCCTGTCGCGCTTCTCAGGCGACAAGTTGTGGCTGGGTTTTCTAATATCTCAGAAATCGAACATTTCGAGATAGATGAATTCGTAGGTTGTTCACGGAAACATTTCCGGCACCGCAGAGCCATCGTCCATCACCCGCCAGCATATGGCTCGCGCATCGTCTCCGCCGAGCGGCGCACCGCCTCTGCGACCTCGCGCAGTTGCCTCGCCATCGGCGTCGAGTTGCGCCAGACCATGCCGATCGTCCGTGACGGCTGCGGCGAGGGGAAGCGGGAGATCGAGACATGCGCCGAGCGCGTTTCGACGGGAACGGCCATCTCCGGGATCAGGGTGATGCCGATGCCGGCGCCGACCATCTGGACGAGGGTGGAGAGCGAGCTGCCTTCCATGATCTCGCGCGGGCGGGCAGGGCCGATATTGCAGAAGGAGAGCGCCTGGTCGCGGAAGCAGTGGCCCTCTTCGAGCAGCAGCAGCCGCATTTCGCGCAGCGCCTCGCGCTCGGGCACCGGCTTGTCGCCGTCTTCGTGGCGCCTCACCAGCACGAATTCTTCCCTAAAGAGTTCGAGTTCGGTGAGCGCGGGTTCCGACACCGGCAGCGCGACAATCGCCATATCGAGCTGGCCCCGCGCCAGTTCCTGGACCAGCTTGCCCGTCTGCGTCTCGCGCACCTCGATCTGAATTCCGGCGAAGGATTTGTTGAGATCGTTTATAATAGCCGGCAGCAGATAGGGTGCGATTGTCGGGATGATGCCGATCCGCAGCCGCGCCAGGAAGGAATCGCGCGAGGCGCGCGCCAGCTCCCCCAGCTCGTCGACGGCCCGCAGGATGTCGCGGACCCTCAGCGCGAAGGTCTGGCCGAACGGGGTGAGTTTCACCTCGCGGGCACTGCGTTCGAAGAGCTCGTTGCCCAACTCTTGCTCAAGTTCTTTGATCTGCATGGAGAGCGCCGGCTGGGAGATGGCGCAGGCGTCTGCAGCGCGCCGAAAGCGCCCATCCCTTGCCAGGGCTTCAAAATAACGTAGCTGTTTCAGGGTAAGATTTTTCATAAGTTCAACTTATCGCAGCCATCAGTAAATCCAACTTAAAATTATTAAACGCTTCCGATATGAAGGCTGCAAGGGAGAGAGCGGGGCACGAGCCCAGTTCATCTTTTTCGACGGCAGACGAATCAAGCAATGAAGGAGACGATCATGGACAACCCCACTGACAGCGCAGGCAAATGTCCTGTTGCCCACACGCATAAGGCTCCGACCGCCCGGACGAACCGCGACTGGTGGCCGAACCAGCTGAACGTGCAGATTCTTCACCACAATGCCGGCCGCGCCGATCCGCTCGGCAAGGCCTTCGATTATGCCGAAGAGTTCAAGAAGCTCGATCTCGACGCGCTGAAGAAGGATCTTCACGCGCTGATGACGGATTCGCAGGATTGGTGGCCGGCCGATTTCGGCCATTACGGCGGTCTCTTCATCCGCATGGCCTGGCACAGCGCCGGCACCTACCGCATCACCGACGGCCGCGGCGGCGCCGGCCAGGGCCAGCAGCGTTTTGCGCCGCTGAACAGCTGGCCTGACAATGCCAACCTCGACAAGGCCCGCCGCCTGCTCTGGCCAATCAAGCAGAAATACGGCAACCGCATCTCCTGGGCCGACCTGCTGATCCTGACCGGCAACGTCGCGCTCGAATCCATGGGCTTCAAGACCTTCGGCTTCGCCGGCGGCCGCGCCGACGTCTGGGAACCAGAAGAACTCTTCTGGGGTCCTGAAGGCACCTGGCTCGGCGATGAGCGTTACAGCGGCGAACGCGAGCTGGCCGAACCGCTCGGCGCCGTGCAGATGGGCCTCATCTACGTCAACCCGGAAGGCCCGAACGGCAATTCCGATCCGCTGTCTTCCGCCCGCGACATCCGCGAAACCTTCGCCCGCATGGCGATGAACGACGAAGAGACCGTGGCGCTGATTGCCGGCGGCCACACCTTCGGCAAGACGCATGGTGCCGGCGATCCGTCCCTGATCGGCGCCGAGCCGGAAGGCGGCGCGATCGAGGACCAGGGCCTCGGCTGGAAGAGCTCGTTCGGCACCGGCGTCGGCAAGGACGCCATCACCGCCGGCCTCGAAGTCACCTGGTCGCAGACGCCGACCAAGTGGAGCAACCATTTCTTCGAAAACCTCTTCGCCTTCGAATGGGAGCTGACGACGAGCCCCGCCGGCGCGAAGCAGTGGCAGGCCAAGAACGCCGAAGCCTCCATTCCGGATGCTTACGACGCTTCGAAGAAGCACCTGCCGACCATGCTGACCAGCGATCTGGCGCTGCGTTTCGATCCGATCTACGAAAAGATCTCGCGCCGGTTCCTCGAAAATCCGGCTGAGTTCGCCGACGCTTTCGCCCGCGCCTGGTTCAAGCTGACCCACCGCGACATGGGACCGAAGGTCCGTTACCTCGGCCCGGAAGTTCCGGCCGAAGACCTGATCTGGCAGGATGTGATCCCCGCCGTCGACCATCCCCTCGTCGACGACAAGGACATTGCCGACCTCAAGGCAAGGGTGCTGGCGACCGGTCTTTCCGTGCAGGAACTGGTCTCGACCGCCTGGGCGTCGGCGTCGACCTTCCGCGGCTCCGACAAGCGCGGCGGCGCCAACGGCGCGCGCATCCGTCTTGCCCCGCAGAAGAACTGGGAAGCCAACCAGCCGGCCCAGCTCGCCAAGGTGCTCGGCGTTCTCGAAAGCATCCAGAAGGACTTCAACGCCGCCCAGACCGGGGGCAAGAAGATCTCGCTCGCCGACCTGATCGTTCTCGCCGGTGCCGCCGGCGTCGAGAAGGCGGCGGCTGCCGGCGGTAATGCCGTCAGCGTGCCGTTCACGCCGGGCCGGACGGACGCTTCCGAAGCACAGACCGACGCGCATTCGTTCGCAGCGCTCGAGCCGCGTGTCGACGGCTTCCGCAACTATGTGAACGGCAAGCGCCATCAGTTCATGAAGCCGGAAGAAGCACTCGTCGACCGCGCCCAGCTGCTGACGCTGACCGGACCCGAGATGACCGTCCTCGTCGGCGGCCTGCGCGTGCTGAAGGCTGGCAGCCCTGAGCATGGCGTCTTCACCTCCCGTCCCGAGACGCTGACGAACGATTTCTTCGTCAACCTGCTCGACATGGGCACGCAGTGGGCTCCCGCCCCCGGCAAGGAAGGCGTCTACGAAGGCCGCGACCGCAAGACGGGCGCCGCCAAGTGGACCGGCACCCGCGTCGACCTGATCTTCGGCTCGCACTCGCAGCTTCGCGCCTTCGCCGAAGTCTACGGCCAGTCCGACGCCAAGGAGAAGTTCGTCAGGGACTTCGTCGCCGCCTGGAACAAGGTCATGAACGCCGACCGCTTCGACCTCGTCTGATCCGCATTTCGCCCGGGCGCGGTTTCGGCCGCGCCCGGGCGTTTTCTTTTTGAGTGCTTTCGAATGGGACTGCTGCTCAGTTCCCTTTGTGGCTAGTGCCGTGTCCGCCCTTATCCTTGAGGTGCGAAAGCCGAAAGGCTGAGCCTCGAAGGAGACGCCGCAGCGCCGCGTCTTGCATCAAGCGTCGGGGCACCTCAGAGTGAGGCTCTTGGCCTATCCCCCAGCCGTCCAGTCCTCGACGCGCAGGCCCTCGACACGCCTGAACTCGCCGACATTGTTGGTGACGAGAACCAGATCCCGAGCCTTGGCCTGCGCGGCGATCAGAACATCATGGGGACCGATCGGTGTTCCCTTGGCCGCCAATGCGGCGCGAATCTCTCCTGCGGCCAGCGCATCCTCCTGTTCGAAACCGACCGACGGGAAATCCGCCATAAACAGGCGCAGGGTTTCGAGATTGTAGGAAACTTTCGCGCTTTTATAAGCGCCGTAATAGAGCTCGTGCATGACGATGCTCGACAGCCCGATCGATCCCTCGTCGCTATCCATCACACGGGCGAGCAGCGTGTCGGATTTACGGCCGATCAGGGCGATCACGGCATTGGTGTCGATGAGATGCGTGATCACTTGAACAGGTCCTGAAGACCAGGCCTCTCCTGATCCTCGGGCTGCTCTCGTCCCTCCGCCAGGAAATCGTCGCTGAGGCCGCGTTCGAGAGCGCTGCGCAACGATGCCCACCGCACGCCGCGATCGGCCCGCGGCCGCAGAATGACGGCATCGCCTTCCCGTGTGACTTCCACCTGGTCGACGTCGAAACGGAATTCCTTCGGCAGCCGGACGGCCTGCGAATTGCCGGATTGAAACACGCGCGCATATTGCGGCATGGGAGCGCCTCCCGCGATCTGTATATATTTTATTGTATATACGCGGCGAGCGGTGTTTTTACAAGGTTTGCGTGGAACTGGATTGATCAGGCGCGGATTCGCACTGCTACGGATTGACCCATTGGCAAGAGGCGAGGGCGCCGGTTTCGTCATAGGCAAAGATTGCCCTTCGATTGTCCGGCTGCCGCAGCTCGAACCAGTCGAGCGTCCGGGGCCGGAAGCGCAGGACGCCGAAGCGCGCCTTTCCCTCCGCTTCGTCGACAGGATCCGGCGGAACCGGCACGTCGATGGTTTCAAAGGCGCGCTCGTCCCCAGGCGGGCCGCCCGCATAGGTCATTCGCGTCCGGCCGGGCAGCCCGTTCCAGGCGGCGTCGGCGATTTCGCTTCCCGGACCATGACGTTCGACCCTTCCCTGAAGCCGCAACTGCAGGCGGGCCTGCGGGCAGAAGCCCAGCACCGTGACCTCGGGATTTGCCGATAGCTCCCGCCATTTCGCGCTGCGCGTATCGGTGTGAAATTCAAGGCTCCGCGTCGGTACGTCGGCGCTGCGCAGCACCACCATGCGCGCCTGCGCTCGCGCCTCGGCGTCCACCGAGCACAGGTTCACATATCGAAAGCCCGACTGCGGGTTTGCCGCAGCCGCTTCCAGTTCCGCCCATGCCGAAGCATCGATATCAGTCAGGCTCACCGGCGGCCTTTCTCAGATGGACCGGGCGATGCCGCCATCGACGCGGATGTTCTGCCCGGTGATGTAGCCCGCGCCGTCGGACAACAGGAAGGCGATCGTGGCTGCGATTTCCTCGCTCGTGCCGTAGCGGCCCATCGGAACGCTGTCGCGCCGCTCGTCGGTCGCAGGCAGGCTGTCGATCCAGCCGGGCAGGACGTTGTTGAGGCGGATGTTCTTCGCCGCATAGCTGTCGGCGAAGATCTTGGTGAAGCTTGCCAGTCCCGCCCGGAAGACGGCGGAGGTCGGGAACATCGGCGAGGGTTCGAAGGCCCATGCCGTCGAGATGTTGACGATGGCGCCGCCGCCCTGCGCTTCCATGATCGGCGTCACCAGCCGGATCGGGCGCACTGCGCTCAGGAAATAGACCTCCATGCCCCTGTACCAGTCCTCGTCGGAAATTTCGAGGATCGGCGCGCGCGGGCCGTGGCCGGCGGAATTGACCAGGGCGTCGATCCGACCCCATCGCTCCATCGCCAGATCCACGAGCCGCTTCAGGTCGTCGTTCGACTGGTTCGAGCCGGTAACGCCGACGCCGCCCAATTCCTTGGCAAGGGCCTCGCCCTTGCCTGACGAGGAGAGAACGGCGATGCGATAGCCGTCCGCGGCCAGTTTCCTGGCGGCCGCGGCCCCCATGCCGGACCCGCCGGCGGTGATGAGAGCGACTTTTTCTTCAGACATTGAGGCCTCCGATGGCTGGTTTTCGCAAGCATTATGGCAGATGCCATCGGGACTTTCGCGCGAGAAAGAAAGCTGCCAGACTGTAGAAAATCTACTGGATACGCTGATGACCCAATCCCGCCGCACCCTGCCGCCGTTGAATGCCCTGCGCGCCTTCGAGGCCTCGGGCCGCAGGCTGAATTTCCGCGCCGCGGCCGAAGAGCTTGGCGTCACGCAAGGGGCGGTCGCCCAGCAGGTTCGCGCGCTGGAAGACCAGCTCGGGCTCAGGCTGTTCCTGCGCCTTTCCCGCGGCCTTGCGCTCACCGCCTATGGCACGAGCTATCTGGCGGATGTGAGCCGCGCCTTCGACACGCTCGCAGAAGCGACCGGGCGGCTTTTGGACCGGCCGGAAACGGTGACGATCAGCGTCACCCCCACCGTCGCCACCAAGGTGCTGATCCCGCGGCTCGCCGAGCTCTACGCCGCCCTTCCCGATATCGACCTGAGAACGGTCGCCACCGAGGCGCTGTCCGATTTCGACCGTGACCAGGTTGATATCGCGGTGCGCCTCACGCGCCCGCCTTTTCCGGCGAACCTGCAGGCGCAGCTGCTGTTCCGCCAGGAACTGGTGGCGGTCGCAAGCCCGCATCTGGTCAAGGGCCTCACCCTGCCATTAACAGGCGAAGAGCTCCGCAAGCTGCCGCTTCTGCATGACTCGCACGATCACTGGCGGGTGCTTCTGCAATCCCGCGAGAAGCTGCCGGGTGCGACGTTCAACCATACGACATTGGCTCTGGACGCCGCCCTCGCCGGCCAGGGCGTCGTGCTCGCCTGCCGGGCTTTCGTCATGGCCGATCTCGAAGCCGGCCGGCTGGTGCGGGTGACCGAGGAGACGGCGACCATCGGACCCGACTATTTCCTCGTCCGCAAACGCTCGTCATCGCCGCGCAAGGCCGTCGACGCGGTCTGGGACTGGTGCGCGACGCGGCTATCGCTGCCTTAAAGCGCATCGCCTGAGCTCGGTAGAAGAACGGCGCGCCGCGCCGTTCGGAACGGCCCGGATCACGTCCCAGCGCTTGACGATCTTGCCGTCCGCGCGCGCGGCGATGCCTCGGCGCTCGCGATCTTGTCGAGATTGGCGATCACGCGTGCGAGCAGGGCGACGAGCTGTTTCGCCTCCTCGTCCGTGAATCCTTCCAGGGCCTCGTGGTTACCCTGGAACAGGACTTCGATCGCGCTTGGCAGGCGTGCTTCTGCGGCTCGCGTCATCGAAACATGGCTGCTGCGGCCATCGGCCGGGTCGGGCATGCGCCGGATCAATCCGTCCCGCTCCATGCGGGCAAGCATTTGCGCCATCGGCGGCTGTTCGACTTTGGCGAAGCGGGCGAGATCGCGCTGGGTGCTCACCCCGCCGTTCCGCATCGCGACCAGCACCGGCAGTTGACCGACACCGAAGCCCAGTGGCTTCAGGCGCGCTTCGCTTAAGCGGGCGAAGCCTCGTGCCGCGAGGCTGATCAGGTGCCCAGGTGTCGAGAGCACATCCAGTTCCGTCGAATCTTTCGCTTGCACCGATCCATCCTCTAATGCATACGTACGTATGTATATTGCGGCTTTCTTCCTGGCGCAACAGACACAAACGCGGAGAGAAGACAATGGACGGTGATATCGAAACCCTCAAACGCATCTACATCAGCTTCAACGCCCGCGATATTGACGGCGTATTGGCGTCGCTTGCCGAGGACGTCGCCTGGGCCAACGGCATGGACGGCGGCCACGTTCACGGCCACGAGGCCGTGCGCGCCTACTGGACCCGCCAGTGGAGCATGATAAGCCCGCACGTCGAACCCCTGGCCTTCCACAGGACTGCCGAGGGTGCAATCGTCGCAGAGGTCAGGCAATCCATCCGCGATCTCCAGGGCAACCCTCTTCAGGACCAGACGCACGGGCTGAAAGACAAGATGATTGGACATGTCTTCGGCTTTCGAGACGGCAAGGTGGCTCGCTTTGACATCCAGGATGTCGCCTAAAGTGGAGCGCGGGCGGCAATCCCGAATTGGGCTGTTGGGCGCAAATCTGGGGCCGGCGGGAAGCCGGCCCCTCGACTTCAGAACATCGTGTTCTTGTTGGCTGCTTCGTTCGGAACAGCCTGGATCACGTCCCAGTGCTCGACGATCTTGCCGTCCTTGACGCGGAAAATATCGACGATGGCCTGGCCGCGATCATCAGCACCGTTCGTCGCATGCACATGCAGCCAGACGAGATCGCCATCGGCGGCGCTGCGAACGATCTCCGCCTTCGATTGGGCATTGTCCTTGAAGAAGCCGGAGAAGAAGGAAATCAGAGGCTTCTTGCCGTCGGGAACCTGGGGATTGTGCTGCCGGTAATCGTCCGCGAGGACCGAGGCGGCCGCTATATCATGCTTGTTGAAGAACCTGTCGTAGAACTCAACCACCAGCTTCCGGTTGGCTTCCTCGACCTTTAAATGCCGCGAGGCCGATTCAGCGAAAGCGCCGGAAGGCCCGGCAACGCCGGCCAGAACGACGAGTGCGAGTAGCGATTGAAATCTCATGCATCAAACTCCTTGGTATGGATCAGCGATCTAGTCTAAAAAAGAGACTATGGAGCAGGTCTATGAAACCTCGACATGCCGGGCAAGAAGGCATGTTTTGGTGGCAAGGTCAGCCCGCGATGACCAGGGAGAAGGCATGCCTGCAAAAAGGGACGAGCCGAAACAGCAGCCCGGGGCGGGGTGCCCGGTCAGAGGCGTGCTCGATCGTATCGGCGATCAATGGAGCCTGCTCACTCTCGCGGCGCTGGAAGAGGGGAAGAAGCGCTTCAACGAGCTGCTGCGGGAAATCGGAGACATCTCGAAACAGATGCTCTCCAAGACGCTGAAGCATCTCGAGCAGGACGGCTTCATCAGGCGCACCGTCTACCCCGAGGTTCCCCCTCGCGTGGAGTATGAACTGACGGAGATGGGACGCTCCTTCCTGGTTCCGATGAAGGCTTTGATCGGCTGGGCCGACCGGAACCATGCGGCCATCAAGAGCGCACGTCAGAGATACGAAACCGTGTAGCGCGCAGTTTTAAGAGAGCAAGGAACAGCGCCGGGCGCCTGTCCCGTCAGGCGATCAGCACCTTGCCGCCCGTCCGGAAGGGCAGGGCGGAGCGGAGCGCCTGGCCGATCTTTTCCAACGGAAACACCTCCCGAACCTCGGTGGCGATGACCTTGGCGGCGATCTGCGCGGCGACTTCGGAATAGGCGCGCTGGACATTGTTCATCGCTTCGGAATGGACCCATTCCCGGAGGTGACAATAGGAAAAGGCGATATCGGGATGGGAGGCCCAGAAGGCGGGCGGGATGCTCTGGCCCGAAAGCAGGCCGTAATGCACGAAGTGGCCGCCAGGCTTCAGCGCGTCGGCGAGGACCAAGGCGCGTGCGCCGCCGACGCAGTCGAGCACCGCGTCGAGCCCGTGCCGGCCGGCGAGGCCTGCGGCGAGATCGCTTTCGCCTTCCGCCCTGTCGACGATAACAGCCTCGAGCCGGCCGCCGAGGCGCGCGAGGGATTCTTCGCTGCGGACGATTGCGATCGGCTCCACGCCAACCGCGTTCGCCATGCCAATCAGGATCGATCCGATCGAGGAGGCGGCGGCATTGACGGCAATGCGCATGCCTGACCTCAGCCCGATCTTGTTGTGCAGCATTAGCCAAGCGGTCATCGGGTTGACGTAGCTCGTCGCTGCCTCGAAATCGGAAAGCTCGTCGGGAACGCGAAGGCACCAAGCGGGATCGGTATCCTTGAACTCCTGCCACCCGCCGGCGCTCCGCACCGGCAGCACGCGCGCTCCCGGGGAAAGCCCGCGAACCTCTTCGCCGCACGCCTCGACCACGCCGAAGGCTTCGAAGCCGGGAATGAAGGGCAGGGTGGTGCGCCCGGCATAGGCGCCCGATATCGTGATGATATCGGAGGGATTGATCGAGCGCGCAAGCAGCCGCACCCGGACCTGGTGGCGGGAGAGCGGCGCCAGTTCGGCCCGCTCGATGCCGACGACCTCCTCGACCGGTCCGAATTTTCGCACGACCGCCTGATATTGCATTGCATCCCCCTGACAACAGCGGTTAGAAACACGCCTTCGAATTTTCGGTGATCGAATGAGCGTTGACGACAGGCCTTTAGCATCGTTCCGGGTCTCGATGCGAGACATCGACATCTATGGCCATGTCCACAATTCGGTCTATCTCGATTATTGTGAGGATGCGGCCGTCGAGTTCCTGCGGCACCGGGAGATCCTCAGCCACTTCCGCCACACCACCTCGGGTGTCGCCTATCACGTGAAGAAGGCGGAGATCACCTTTCACAATCCGATCGACGTCGACGACATCGTCGAAGCAAAGGTCGGCATCGAGAAGATCGGCCGTTCGAGCCTTTCCTTCGCGATCGAGCTCTTTCGCAGGCGCGACGGCGCCCACTGCGCCTCGGCCGGGCTCGTCTGGGTCTGCGTCAGCCTCTCCGACAGCCGCCCGACGCCGATCCCCGAGGCGACCAGAGCCGCCTTGTCACAGGGCTGACCATGCCGATCCATAAAGAGCTTGTTCGACATGCCAAGGAAAGACCGGACAAGCCGGCCGTTGACATCGACGGCCGGTCCTTGAGCTATGGCGAACTCCATTCCCGCGCCAGGGCGATCTGCCGGTTTCTCCAAGAGCTTCCCCGCTCGAACCGCCGCACGCTCGATCTGCCCGGCGTCCAGAAGCTCGTCGCACTGAGCCTCGGCAACCACATCGGCTTTGCCGAATATTTCGTCGCCGCCACCGCCTTGCCGAATGCCTCGGCGGTCATCGATCCGATGATGCCGCCGGAAAGGATCGAGCGCATCGTCGAGCGCCTGGTGCCTGACGTGCTTGTCGTCGATGACGATGCGAGCCCGAGCGCCGAAATCGGCCGCAGGCTCGGCATTCCTGTCATCGTGGCCGGAGCGGAGCGCTTCGATCTCACCTGTGGAGCGGACGAACTGCCTGGCGATGCCGAGGGGATCTTCCTGATCGGCTTTACCTCGGGTACGACAGCCGAGCCGAAGGCCTATTGCCGCTCGCGCGAGCAGTGGCGCAGGAGCCTCGACCGGGGGCGGATCGTTTTCGAGCTGGGGGATGCGCCGTCGACCCTGTGTCCGGGGGCGCTCGCGCATGGGCTGGCGCTTTACGCCCTGGTCGAGGCGCTCGATGCCGGGGCAAGCTTTCATTCGGTCCGGAAATGGGATCCGGATGCGGTCGCGCGCATTCTCTCCTCCGAGCAGATCGAACGGCTGGTCGCCGTGCCGACCCATATCGCCGGCATCGCGAGGGCGTGGGCTGATAAGCCTGCGCTGACTTCGCTGCGCGACGTGATGACCGCCGGCGCGAAATTGAACCTCAACGAAGTAGGCTCCATGCGCCGCCTCTTTCCAGCGGCGCGGATCCGCGAATATTACGGCGCCTCAGAAATCGGCTTCATGACGGTCTCGACGCTTGTCGGCGGCAAGACCAATTTTCCGATCGACCGGGTCGGGCAGGCCTATCCTGGCGTCGAAATTTCCATTCGCGACCCTGAGGAAAACGATGTCGGCACCGACGTACCGGGCACGATCTTTGTCAGGAGCGACCTGATCGCCGACTGTTATCTCTGGGGCGACGACGGCCAGGCGTTCCGCGTCACCGAGGCGGGCGCCACTGTCGGCGATCTCGGCGAGATCGATGCGGACGGCATGCTGCGGGTGATCGGCAGGGCGGGCGGCATGATGATCACGGGCGGCAACAACGTCTATCCTGCCGAAGTCGAGAGCGCGCTCAAAACCTGCCCCGGCGTCGAGGATGCCGTCGTCTTCGGGCTGCCGGACGCCTATTACGGCCAAAGGATCGTCGCCGTCGTCTCAGGCGAGGCGACAGATGCGCAAATTCTGGCCGAGCATTGCACGGCCAGGCTTGCGAGGTTCAAGATACCGAAGCAATTCTACCATATCGCCTCCTGGCCGATGACGAGCAGCGGCAAGATTGCACGCGGACAGGTAGAAGCATCGGTGATCTCGGGAGGCGATCTTGTCCTACGCCTATCAGCCTGACGAGGATTGGCAGCCGGTCGTGGTCGCCGCCTACCGCACGCCGGTTGGCCGGGCCTTCGGATCGCTGGCGACGGTTACGGCCGAAGACCTGCTTGCGCCGATCATCCGCCGGATCGTCGCCGAAACGGCAATTGCGCCCGATGCCATCGACGACGTGCTCGTCGGCAATGCCGCCGGCGGCGGCGGCAACATTGCGCGGCTTGCGGCACTCGCCGCCGGCCTGCCCATGGCCGTTCCCGGCGTTGCCATCGACCGGCAATGCGGCTCGGGGCTGGAAGCGATCATCATGGCCGCCCGCCTGATCCAGGCGAAGGCGGGCTCGTGTTATCTCGCCGGCGGCGTCGAAAGCGTCAGTACCGCGCCGTGGCGCGTGGAAAGGCCGAAAGCCAATGGCGCCCTGCCGCGCTTTTACGGGCGCGCGCGATTTTCTCCCGACACGATCGGCGACCCCGACATGGGCGTTGCCGCTGAAAACGTCGCACGCGCCTTCGCCATCTCGCGCCAGAGGCAGGATGAATTCGCATTGCGCAGCCACCGGCTCGCCGTCGCGGCGGCCGAAGCGGGGGTCTTTCGTCCCGAGATCGTCAATATGTCAACTGGTCATGGGCTGATCGAACGCGACGAGTGCCCGCGTCCCTCGACATCGCTCGAAGCGCTCGCAAACCTCCGGCCCGTTTTCCTCGCCGACGGCTCGGTGACGGCGGGCAATGCCTGCCCGCTGAATGACGGCGCCTGCCTGGTGCTCGTCATGAGCCGCGGCATGGCAAAAAGCCTCGGCATCGACAAGGGCCTCGCCTTAATCGACAGTGCGGCCGCCGGCGTCGATCCCAATCTGCTCGGCATCGGGCCGGTCGCGTCGACCAAAAAGCTCATGCAGCGCCAGCCGGGCCTCTCGCTTTCCACGATCGATGCGATCGAATTCAACGAGGCTTTCGCGGCCCAGGTTCTGGCGTCGCTCGATCAGCTCGGCATCGCCGCCGACGCGGTCAACAGGGAAGGCGGCGCCCTGGCGCTCGGCCATCCGTTCGGCGCATCAGGCGCGATTCTCGTTACCCGGCTATATAGCCAACTGGTCCGTGGTGAGCGCTGGCTGCCCGCCGCCACCGGCCTCGCCATGATCGGCATCGGCGGCGGCATTGGCCTGACGGCGCTGTTTGAGGCCGTCAGGCTCTCCTGATAGGACGAAGATCCTCCGCATGAGGCGGCCTTGTCCGGCTCTGTCGGCGACTGCCCCTCACCCTAACCCTTGCCCGGGTCGAGCCACGGGTCTCGACCCGTCCTTTGGACCAACGTAAACGGGCGAGGGGACGTTAGATGACACTGGGCCTGTCCACCAGTTTCTCGACCAATCGCCTGAGTTCTGACGGAGTCGTTTGGCCAGCCACCACCTCGTGGTAGCCAATCCCGGCGCGTCGCAGCGCCTCTTTCTTTACCGCGTCGCGTGCGGCTGCGGCGCTTTGATGATGCGCTCCGCCCTGGTATTCGATGACGTGCCGCGGTCGGCAATTGCTGTCCACGAGCAGTAAGTCGACACGCTTGGAGTTGATGCAACTGTAGGCGTCCGCATCGGTGCTTCGGAGGATTTCGCCCAACGAAACCTGCGCCATCACCTGCCAAGAAGAATTGCAGCCGACCACGATGCTGTCGAGTTCGCGAAACACTCGGGCTTCGCTCCTATTCAGCAACGGCTGCATGGTGAAATGCGAGTTCATGACGATACGCAATTGATCTGTGGCGCCGATTGGTCTCATTGGCTTCGCAGCCAGTATCGGAAGCCGAGGCCCCAGCATAATGCTCTCGTTGCCGCGCTTTTTCTCCGAGCGTGACCTGTTTCTCCTCCGCCACGTCCGTTTTCTCGTCGTGGCTAGCAGCTGCTCAACGGCCATGCCGATGATGAGACCGACAAACAGGGCGGCAATCAGCAGTTCTGGTTTATCGAAATCTGCAACAGTTATACCACCCGAAGCGCCTAGTGCGGCGCCCCCGATTATCAGTCCAGGTGCTGCGAACAGCACGGACCTTTGGCGATAATGCATGCCCCTCTCCAGATTTCCCGCTAAGATAGTAGAACGCGTGGAGCATGGGCGAAAGTCATTCAAAAGAATTAGGTCCTGCAGCTCCTCCCGTTTCCGCACCATGGCTCGATCGCAGGGCGAGCCGGCCTACAGCCTTCGCATAGGGCGACAGCGACTGAGGGAGAATGGTTCGGGGCCGCGATCCGGCGCATTCTTCTGCCTGTCGGTCACGACCGATGAAGGTCGCTTGCCTCTCCCGGCATGCGATCCCGGCATTCCGAGCAGTTCCTGCTCTGCTTCAAATCAGCAACGGCAAGCCGACAAAGGCACGTCAACAGAGGACATTCCTCGCTAGAACAAGGAGACTACCCATGAAGATCGTCATTATCGGTGGCACCGGCCTCATCGGCTCGAAGACCGTGGAAAGATTGCGCAGCAAGGGGCACGACGTCCTTCCGGCCTCGCCGAATTCGGGCGTCGACACGATCACCGGCAAGGGGCTCGCCGAAGCGCTCGCCGGCGCGCAGGTGGTGCTCGACCTCGCCAACTCCCCCTCCTTCGAGGACAAGGCGGTTCTCGAATTCTTCCAGACCTCGGGTCGCAACCTGCTGAAGGCTGCGGCCGACGCCGGCGTGAAGCATCACATCGCGCTCTCGATCGTCGGCATGGAGCGCCTTCAGGGCAGCGGCTACATGCGCGCCAAGATGGCTCAGGAGCAGCTGATCAAGAGTTCCGGCATTCCCTACACCATCGTGCACTCCACCCAGTTTCATGAGTTCATGGCAGGCATCGCCCAGTCGGGCACAGTAGGCCAGATGGTGCATCTGTCGCCGGCCTATGTGCAGCCGATCGCCTCCGACGATGTCGCCGACGTCATGGCCGAGGTGGCGCTTGCGGCACCCGTCAACGGCACAATCGAGATCGGCGGACCGGAGAAAGTCCGCCTCACCGAAATCATCACGCGCCTTTTCAAGGCGACGAACGATCCGCGCCAGGTGGTGGCCGATCCGCATGCCCGCTATTTCGGCGTCGAGCTCGAAGACAATTCGCTTGTGACCGGACCCAATGCGCGGCTCGGCCGGATCCGCTTCGACGACTGGCTGAGCCGGCAGCCGCCCCAGAAAAAGACCGCCTGATACCGGGCACCTGACGACCATTCCCATCAACTGAGGAGACAGACATGCTCAGAAAAATGATCTCGGCGGCAGCACTCGCCATTGTCCTTGCCGCCGGCACGCAGGCTCACGCCGCAGGCGGCGACGCGAAGGTTCGCGTCGTTTTCGACCAGAAGCTTCCCAATGTTCCCGGCAAGAGCATGAAGGCCGTGCTCGTCGAATATGGGCCGGGCGGCTCATCGCCCGGCCACACGCACCCGGCCTCGGCCTTCATCTACGCCACCGTTCTTGAAGGGGCGATCACTAGCAAGGTGAATGACGGGCCGGAGAAGGTCTATAAGGCAGGCGAAAGCTTTCCCGAATTTCCGGGCGATCATCACGCCGTCAGCAAGAACGCCAGCAAGACAAAGCCGGCGCGCCTGCTTGCGGTCTTCGTGCTGAACACCGACGAGACGGAACTGACGACAGACGACAAGTGACGTCGCGCCCGATGCCCGGCGCCGCCGGGCATCGATTTCTCCCGCCGCATCAGGCGCCCTGCAGCGCCAGCTCCAGATCCGCCACCAGATCATCCGGATGCTCGATGCCGATCGACAGCCGGATGGTCGATTCCAGAACGCCGATCCGCTGGCGCACATCGGCGGGCACGCCGGAATGCGTCATCGTGGCCGGGTGGCTTGCAAGCGACTCCGTGCCGCCGAGGCTGACGGCGAGCTTGAAGACCTGCAGCGCGTTCAGGAATTTGAAGGAGGCCGGCTGGCCGCCGCGGATATCGAAGGAGAAGGTCGAGCCGGCGCCGGTGCATTGCGCGGTGAAGGTGCGCCCCAGCGGCGAATCCGGATCGTGGTAGGAGAGATAGTGAACCTTCTCGACCTTCGGGTGCTCGCGCAGGAAATCGGCGACGGCGCGCGCATTGTTGTTGGCCCGCTCCATGCGCAGCTGCAGCGTTTCCAGCGACCGGCCGAGCATCCAGCAGGAATGCGGATCGAGCTGCGTGCCGATCGCGCCGCGCAGCGCCTTGACCTGCTTGACGATCTCCTTGCGGCCGAGAACCGCCCCGGCGATGAGATCGGAATGGCCGCCGACATATTTGGTCAGCGAATAGAGGGAGATATCGGCGCCGTGCTCGATCGGCCGCTGGAAGACCGGCCCGAGCAGCGTGTTGTCGCAGACGACGATCGGCGTATGCCCCTGCCTTGCGCCGATCGCATCGGCCACGCGCCGGATCATCGCGACATCGACCAGGCTGTTGGTCGGGTTGGCGGGCGTCTCGATCAGGATGACGGAGACCCGGCCCTTGGCAACGGCCTCATCCGCCGCCTTCTGCACCGACCCCTCGCTGACGCCATCGGCAAAGCCGACGGCAGCGACGCCGAGGTTGAGGAAGGTTTTTGCCAGCAGGGTTTCGGTGCCGCCGTAGAGCGGCTGCGAATGCAGGATCGCATCGCCGGGACGCACGAAGGCGAGAAGCGTGGTGGCGATCGCCGCCATCCCTGAGGAAAACAGCACGCCGCTTTCCGTCCGCTCATAGACGGCGAGCCGGTCCTCGACGATCTCGCTATTGGGATGATTGAAGCGCGAATAGACGAGGCCCGCGCCCTTGCCCGCCGGCGGCTCGCGCCGGCCCGAGACGTAGTCGAAGAAATCGCGGCCATCCTCGGCCGAATTGAAGACGAAGGTGGAGGTGAGGAACACCGGCGGCTTGACCGCGCCTTCCGAGAGTTCGGGATCGTAGCCGTAATTCAGCATCTGCGTTTCGGGATGAAGTGCATGATTGCCGATATGGGTTTTGGACGGATGCGGGGCGGTCATGATCGTCTCCTCTGTCGACGTGCCGAAGCACAAAATACATCAAAACTGAATCGCGGGAGCAGCCTTCGATAAGGCTCCTTAACGATCAACTCACCGTCTCGCCCAGAGTGTCCGCGACATAGGCTCCCCGCGCGCCCATCGGCAGCGGAGGCCCGGTCGTCGTGTCCTTTGCCGTTTGATGCTCCAGCTCGGCATTGAGTTCGGCTCCAACGATGAGAATGACGACGGAAAGCCAGATCCAGATGAGAAAACCGATCAGCGCGCCGAGCGTGCCGTAGGTGGCGTTGTAATTGGCAAAATGATCGAGATAGAAGGAGAAGCCGATCGACATGATGGCCCAGGCGAAGGTTGTCAGCCCCGCGCCCCACGTCATCCACCGAACCCTGGCGGGCTCGCGGCTCGGGCCGAAGCGATAGATCAGGGTCACCGCTGCCGCGACGATGAAGAGAAGCAGCGGCCACCGCAAGAGAAGCGCTATGTCCTCTTTGAACTGGTCGAGCCAGAGATAGGAAAGCACGACGGGCATCACGCCGACGAGCGCCACCATGAGGACTGCGAAAACCATGGCGCACAAGGTGAAGCAGAGGCCGATCAGGTTGAGCCGCACGAGGCTGCGTTTCTCTCGCTCCTCATAGGCGATGTTCATCGCGTCGAAAATCGACAACGTGCCGCTATGGGTGCTCCAGAGCGCAATCGCGAGACCGACGAAGAAGGTAATGCCAAGCGTGCTGTCGCGCTTTTCGACAAGCGCCTTGATCTGGTCGGCAAGAAGGTCGAAGGCGCCGGGCGGCAGGAGGATGGCGAGCTCGCGCAGATGTTCTGAAATCGTCACCGGATCGGCAACCAGCCCGTAGAGCGACACTAAAGCCGCCAAAGCGGGAAACAACGCGAGCAGCAGATAAAAGGTCACGCCCGCCGCAATCAACGTCACCCGGTCGTCGAGGATTTCATGAAAGGCGCGCCAGAACACGTCGCGCAGTCCGCGCGCCGGAATGGCCTCCGGTGTGGCGGCGCTGCGCCCATGGTCGTCTCCCGCCTTGCCCGCCCCGACTGCGGCGGCAAAGGAATCCCGCCGTCTTGTTTGCACCACGACAAACGCACCGATCGCCGCGGCCATCATCGCGGCCGCGATGGAAAACCTGTTGAGGCGCAGCAGGTCCGCCATGGCCTATCCTCCGATCTGCTGCGGGGATAACGCCGGGGGCCGCCAAAAGGATGCAAGCCGTTGCTTGGCCGTGGAGGTTCGGGGCAGGGGAGGGGTTCTGCGGCGGTGATCAGGGCCCAAGCGAATTGGGAATTCCGATTGGCATCCCAGTTGTAAGCCGCTGATTTTGTTTGATCTCTTTTATGCAACGGAACCGAAAATGGCGTTTGGTTTCGTTACTCCGGGATGGCTATCGCTTCGACGTCGTCGCCAGTGTCGCGCCTTTCGGTCTTGGAGGCCGTAAATTTGGGCGCGAAACCTCTTCAAAACTGCGCTTTCGGACCCGAATTCCGCTTGCCGAAATCAGGTCGGAGCGCTCGGCGCCAGCGGCAACCGGCCGAACCGGAAGACAGCAGGCAATCTTATTCCGGCAATCCGGCCTTGCACAACGCCGACGTCAGGCCACCCATGAGCTGCGACCGCTCCACATCCATTCGCACGAACTCGCTGATCATCCAGCCCGGCGCGATCTCCAGCAGTCGCCCGGCCGCTGTTCGCGCAGCCTCCAGCCGATCGCGATTGGCGTAGCTAGCCACAAGGCTGGCATGGAGGATGCTGAAGCCGGGATTGACCTGGGTTCCCAGCACGGAATATCTCACCGCATCCTCAAACGGCGCGGTAAACAGGCTGACCCAGGCCAATGCGAGATAGGAGTGATAGTTCATCGGATCGAGCGGACTGAGCCGAGGCGCCTTGAATGCGTGATCGCGCGACTGGTCATGGGTTTCGTTGAACATGTGCACCATCGCGCTCAGCCCGTAGGCGAGCGACGAATTGCCGTCCAGCATCAACGCCCTGTCGAGTGCATTGATGGAGCGCTCATAATCATGGGTGATCGTGGCATGGACGAATCCTCCGAGGCAAAGCGCCTGCGGATCATCCCCGCCGGTGGCGAGTGCCGCATCGGCGTGCCGGATCGCCGCGGCTCTGTCCTCGGGATGGAAGCCGCCACGCAGGAAGCGCCGTTCATATCCCCAGGCGGCATAGCCATGGGCACAGGCGTAGTTGGGATCAAGACGCAACGCCTCGCTGAGCAACCGCAGAGCCCGCCTCAGTGGTCTCCGTTGGCCTATTGGCATAGCTGTGCGGCAAAGCGCGGAGGAAAAAGTCATAACCGTCCAGGCTATCCGGGCGTTTGCGGCGCGCCCGCTCGATCTCGGCGCGCCGGAGCGTCGGCTCAAGCGTGCCGACGATGCGTTCAGTCAGCTGATCCTGCAGGTCGAAAATGTCTTCGGCCGCACCCTCGAATCTGTCGACCCAGATATGGGTTGCGTCCCTCCCCTCGATCAGCTGTGCGGTAATGCGCAGCCGGTTTGCCGCTTGCCGGATACTGCCTTCCAGCACGTAGCGGACGCCCAGCTCTCGGGCGATCTGCCTGACGTCGATGGTCCTGCCTTTGTAGGCGAAGCTGGAATTTCGCGCGGATAGCGAACAGGCTCGGAATTTTCGAAAGATTGGCAATGGCATCCTGGACCAATCCATCGGCGAAATACTCCCGCTCCGGATCGCCGCCCATATTTTCGAAAGCCAGCACGGCTATCGATGGGTTGTTTGGCAAGGCAGGAGGCGTCGCCAGCCGCATTTCGGGGAAGTGCCTTCCTGCACGAGGCGGTACACCGCGATCGGCTCGGCAATGTTCTTGACCTGTTGCTCGTCCATGGATTCGAAACCGAAGGCAAGCGTCTCTTCAACCTCGCTCACGACGTTGCCGGAGATGCAGATGCCGCCGGGATCGGCGAGCGGCTGCAGTTGCACCGACGCGTTGACGCCTTCGCCATAGCGATCGTCACCGTCGACGACAACTTCACGAGAGCCCTATTCTCAGTTCCAGCCGTCGTTTTGCCGCACATCGGCGTTGCGCTCGCCCAGCGCCCGCTGCAGCGACACGGCGCACTCCACCGCATCCACGACACTGCCGAATTCGGCAAGCAGCCCGTCACCTATGAGCTTGAAGATGCAGCCGCGCCGCTTCGCGGTTTCCGGCTCGATCACTGCCTTGCGCATCGCGGTGAGCCGCTCGAACCTCCCCGTCTCGTCACGCTCCATCAGCGTTGAATACCCAACGACGTCGGGCGCAAGAATAGCTGCAAGCTTCCTGCCCATCGGATTTCCCCACACGACGACATATCGACCGTTAACATACAAGCAGGAAGCCACCTAGGGTGCCTCCTTCCGATAGCGGCCAGTGAGGCGGCAGAAGCGGCACCGTCCCTATCAGCAGCGATCGATCCGGACCATGGGCGCTTGAGAATCTACAGGTGAGGCCCCCCAATCATCCGGTTGTCCGCGGACAACGGATGATCGAGATATCCCCGAAACAATGGCCTGACGCGGGAGAAGCGCCTAGCCTTCGACGCTTCTTCCGACGTCAGCGGGCAACAGCTTCACACGCCCTGGCAGGCGCTGATCAAGAAACGCATCTGGCCAAGTTGTCCGCGGACAACGCCATTTGCCAACTGATCACACGGGCAACCAGAAGCCGCGTATACCGCCGCCTGTCCGCAGCACCGCCTGCGCGAAATCGACGCAACCGCCTGGCTTGAATTTGCCGCATTGCGGCACTACCTCCTGGACGAACCGAAGCGCTGCACCCCTCCTTAGCCGCTTCGGCCCGATGGACAGCATTCCTCCTCCCATGCTGTCGGTCACTATCGAAGCCCGGCGCATCTCTCCCGCGCCGGGCTTCTGCTCCTTCGACGCCGGAGGCGGGTGGCAATTGCCCCCCGCATCATGCAACGCCTCTCGGGCGCAGCATTTTCCAGCGCCCCTCGTCCTGAGGTGCGCAGGCCAAAGGCCGGAGCCTCGAAGGACACGCCTCAGCATTGCTCCTCCCATCGGAACAAGGCGCACCTACTGAGGCACTCCCGGACGTCTGCGAAAATCCCCCGACATTTCTGATTGACCGTAGCGCCCGAACAGGATCAACAGGCAAGCAAGCGAGGTGACAGATGGATAGAATTGCGCAATGCCATTGCGGATCACTCCGCGCGAAGACGTCAGGCGACCCTCTCACGGTAACCCTGTGCCATTGCCGGGACTGCCAGCGCCGAACCGGCGCGGTAGCGAGCAGCGGCGCGATCTTTCCGAAGGCCGAGGTGACGGTCGAGGGAGAGTGGAAGGTGTTCGAGCGCGACGCCGCGGAAGGTCGGAGGGTTCGATTTCACTTCTGCCCGAATTGCGGGACGTCATTGTACTGGGAAGGTGATTTCAATGCGGACCTCTGCGGCATCGCCGTCGGGGCTTTCGCAGACCCGACCTTTCCACCGCCCCTGCTTTCCGTCTACGAACAATCCAGACATGAGTGGGTCCAGCTTCCCGACGGCGTGAAGCGCGCCCAGCGCGGATTGGTTTCGTCAGCGGCCGCGGACAACGAGCCGGGCGACAGGTGAACGGCACGGACCCATGCGCGCTTTGCCGAGAGTCCGGCCTCGGCTACAAGCCCCACTTCGGGCCATCTTCCGACAGCGCAATCTCGACCGGATCGCCACTCACTTCGACAGACGGACCCCCGAGCGCATTCCAGTGAAACAGATTGAGATGCCAGCCTCCGGGGATCGATCTCGATCGATCGATGATGCCATCGGCACCCGCCGCTCTGGCGGCATCGGCCGTGCGCCATGACGGCGGCTCCTTGCCGGCGGCCAATGCGGCGCGCCAGGACAGATTGGATGCGTTGCGGTCGATGCCGAGGCGCTCACAAGCCTGCTGGTCATGCTGGTCGAGCACGAAGCGTCGCCGACCGACAGCGGCGCAACAAGGCGCCGCCGCCCGTCTTCGCGCATATAACCCGAAATCGCCATGATCGCCCATTCGGCCGAGGCGCTCATATAGAGGGCAGGCTGACCGAGCCGGTGATAGCGGCCCGCACTCGTCGCAACGGGAGGGTCGAGCACATGATCGAGGCGTTCGACAAGGACCGAACGAAAGAAGCGCCCGCCCACCTTGCGAAAGACGCTCGACGGTTCGCTCGTTGATGGCTGTTCTTCCATTTGGGTCCGTGAATTGTCGATACGAGAGAATGCAGGCGATGGATAACGGAAGCGCCTCAGTTATGGTTGCCATGCCGCGCGGTGTTATACCAGCCGTGACACGGCTTTGAGAGCCGGAGCGGGACGGCGGAAAGGCGTAAGCGGTTTCGCCACGACCGGACCACCTCGTGGTCACCCGCGTCGGTAACGGAAGCTAATCTTGAGATCGCTTCCGCAAACAGTGACAGCAAAACAAAATCAATATGTTATTGAATGGCCTGCATTCCCTGACCGAGACGTATTCTCGATCGGCGCCTTGACGCTATTGGCGCCTTTGCTGATACATTTTCCAAGGAAATTGTGAGTGGGCCGATGCGTGAACAAGTCCCGACCCCTGCCGAAAGCCTTAAAGACAGGGCGCGCGCTGCGCTGGGTCAGCGCAATCTCGTCCTTGTCGGACTGATGGGGGTAGGGAAGTCCTCGATCGGCCGGCCCGTTGCACAGCAGCTCGGCATTCCCTTCGTCGATTCCGATGCCGAGATCGAGCGTGTTTCGCGCATGACGATTACCGAACTCTTTACCGCCTATGGTGAGCTGGAGTTCCGGGCGCTGGAAACGCGTGTCATCAAGCGCCTCCTCCAGGATGGCCCACGTGTCGTCTCGACGGGGGGCGGCGCCTTCATCGACGAGAGTACGCGCCAGCAGGTCAAGCGCGGCAGCCTTTCCGTCTGGCTGAAGGCCGATCTCGACCTGCTGTGGAACCGCGTCAACAGACATGACGAACGACCGCTACTCAAGACCGAGAATCCGAAACAGACCCTCGAGAACCTGATGAATGCGCGCTATCCGATCTATCAGGAAGCCGATCTCACGGTTCTCTCCCGCGACGTGGGCAAGGACATCATGGTCAGGGAAGTCCTGGCCGCCATCGTCGAGGGAAAGACAGCAGAAAACAAAATGCCATGAGACTATTCGTTCTGCTGATGGGCTTTCCCGGTGTCGGAAAGCTGACGATCGCAAGGGAATTAAGCCCGCTCCTGGCTGCAAAGGTCATTGACAATCATTGGTTCAATAACCCGATACTGCGTCTGCTCGACGACGACGGGACGACGCCCCTTCCGAATGGGATATGGGAATACACCGGACGAGTTCGGCAAGCCGTTCTGGACGCAATCGTCGCCTACGGCCCTCCCTCGGCAAATTTCATCTTCACACATGCCGGCACAGACGGCGACGAGCGGAGTCTTCGCACGTTTGAGCAGATCGCCGGCGCGGCCCGACAATGCGAGGCGTTGCTGGTGCCGGAGAGATTGCTTTGCGATGAGGAGGAGCTTGCGCGTCGTGTTGCCACGCCGGCGCGTCGCGAGCGGTTAAAGTCGATTGACGTGCAGGCTTCCGGGGAGAAAAGCAGGCGATCTCAAGTCCTCGATCCCAGACATCAATTTACTCTGAATCTGGATGTCACCTTAAAAACAGCGGAAGCCAGCGCTGCGGCAATTCACCATCATATCTTGAGCATCGCGGCCGGCGATTTTGGTTCGCTTCAAAGCAATCGCGGCATGACGGGGCAAATCGAAATCCAATACGCGCTACGCAAAGAGGCCGCTGCAATCAGCGAACTGGTGCAAAACACAATTCGCGTCAGCAATGCGATGGACTATCCCGCCGAGGTCATAGAGAGGGTCGTGGGAAAATTCTCCCATGAAGCAGTCCTTGGATTAATGGAAAACCGTGTGGTCTGGATCGCGCGCCAGGGTGATGAGATCGTTGGCACAGCAAGTCTTGATGGGGACACGGTAAGGACCGTCTTTGTGTCGCCAATGGCTCAAGGACAGGGTGTTGGACGGCGTCTCATGGAGACGATGGAAGCCGCTGCTCGTGAGGCCGGTATTGAGGTATTGCGTGTTCCGGCGTCTCTGACCGCCAGAAACTTCTATGCCCGTCTCGGCTACGACGAAGTGCGCGAAGTTCTCTATGGTCAGGAGCGCACTTTCCTCATGGAAAAACAAATCGCTTAGGTAGCCTGCCCAGTGACGCATTTGACCCACCAATGCGGATATCAACTGGGTTGGCCGGACGCGAAAGGAGACGCAGAATGTCTGATCTGCTCGAAGCCCAACGGAGGCTGCAGGCCGAAGCCGATGAGGTCGTCCGAGCGTTGCGGCTTGACCAGCTTCTTGCCGATCTCGGGCAACCTGTCAGAGTCGGAAGCGCGGCAATGGGACTCATGGTGCGTCGAGACATAGATATCACGGTCGTCTGCCCCAAGATCAACGCTCAGGCGATGGAAGCATTTACTGCTATCGGCGCTCGCCTCATGCGGATGACAGAACGAGTGGTCGCGGTGCGGTTCCGCAATGACAGCGGAAAATGGAACAGAGAGCCGGAAAAGTATCCGGACGGCCTTTATCTCTGGCTATCTGTTCACATGCAGGATCAAACACTGTGGACCATCGACATCTGGCTGGTCGATCAACCAGACCGGCAGCCTGACATCGCCCACTTGAAGACCCTGCTGCCTCGCCTGACGGATGCGGATCGGGAGGTGATCCTGCGCATTAAAACCGCATTGGCCGAGCGTCCGCAACATGCAGGAACAGTTTCCAGCGCGCTTGTCTACGAAGCCGTCATGGACCACGGAGTTCGCACTTTGGCCGAGTTCGAAACCTGGTATCAGGAACGTCGCCCCTGATGTCACAAAGCGCCTAGACCGACGCCGCTTCTTACACATTGCGGCGCAGCGTACGGTCGGCTCTTCCCGCTGCATCACACAACCAGCGCCCCTTGTCGCTCGGCGAGCGTCACTACCGCGCGGGTTCCGGAGTTGAACTCAAGAAAATCCGCCTCGATGCCATCGCTGAAGATTACGCCGTGTTCGGGCATTTCGGAGACGATGGTGAGCGGCTGGGATTCCGAGACGAGGCCGGCGACGATGCTGGTGCCGGTCGTGCGGCTTGGAAAGGGTTCGCGCACGAAATAGCGCAGGTAATCCGCGTCCCAGGCGAAGGACATATCAAGCGTGGCGCGGTCGTGTTCGATGCCGAGCGTGCTCGCAGCTCCGATCCAGCCGGAATAGAGGCTCTTCAGCCAGCCGGTCGAGCCCATGCCGGTGGAGACGATGATGCCGCTGGAGGACTGGCGCTCCTCGCGATCCTCGGCATGCAGGACATAACGCGCCGAGACGTGGCTCTGCGGCCCGATGAAGAGATCGTTGACCGCATGGATGACGGCTCCGGTGTTGAGCGTCGTCTTGGCCATGCTGACGCGCTTGATCGGCCGCCGGTTTTTCAGCGCCTCGCCGATAACCCGGGGAAGGCTTTTCGTGTTGAAGGGAAGCAGCAGGCCGTCCCAGCGCATCGGATCGGGATTGACGCCGAGGACCGGCTGCCCGTCTAGATATTTGAGCGTGTTGGCGACCAGGCCGTCCTGGCCGAGCACCACGACGACATCGTCAGCGCCGAAGACGAAGTTTGCGAGGTAGCGGCGCTCGAGGCGCTGTACGCGGGCGACCGCGCGCAGGCTCGCTTCCACCTCTGTGATGGCAGCTTCGTATCGCTTCTTCTCGGCGAGATAGTCGCTGAAATCGGCGCCGAGATGTTCGACATAGAACTGCGCCTGCTGCACCGTGTTGAACCGGGCGATGAGCTCGTCGAGCCGCGTCGGCCTGATGACCAGAATGATTTTGCGTTCGTCAGAGACCGGCACGGTCCTTGCCCTCCTGCGGCTGCAAAATCTCCCTGAGAAGATCGGGCGAGACGTTCAGCTGGCCGATCTTCGTCGCATTGTCGGCGAGATCGCGGAAGGCGAGCGCCATCAGTTGGCCCGGCTTCATGCCGACCGAGGCGAGCGCCTGCAGCACTTTCGGATCGGCCTGCTCGAAGGATTTCATCATCACGGTCATCGCATAGGCCTGGGCATCGGCCTCGGCCTGGGCGTTGGTCGCCGCCAGCGCCACCAGTTCGCGGTTCTGCTCCTCGAGCGCGATCTTGCCGGCCATTTCTTCCCGCCGGATCTGCAGCTGCCGCTCCTGCACGGCGCGCTCGGCTTCCAACTGGGCTTCGCGCACCTGCCGCCTCTTATTCTCCAGCGTGATCTCGGTGGCGATCTCGTTCTCCTTGATCGTCCGCTCCTGTTCGATCGCAGCGTTGCGGCGGGTGTATATGGCTTCGTCGGCCTGCCCGAGCAGGGCCTCGCGCGCATGCGCTTCCAGCGCCCTGGCCGTCTCGACCTTCGGCGTGACGGCGAGCAGCGACAGGCCGAGGATCTCAAGGCCAAGCGCTTCGATCGTCGGGTGTTTCTTTAGCGCTTCGGCCACACCGGCGACGAGCGCCTCGCCCGAGGCAAGCACCTCCTTCAGCGACAGCGTCTGAACCTCGGCCCGCATCGCCACCTGGACGCGGTCGATCACCCGGGTCGAAAGCTTCTGCGGGTCTTCCGAGACGTAAGCACCCCTGCGATCGAGCGTGAAATTCAGAAGTGCCGCCGTGCGGCGCGGCTCGGCGATGCGATAGGTGATCTGTCCCTGCACGGTCACTTCCTGGAAATCGGATGTCACCAGAGGAAAGATGAAAGGATCGTTGACACTGGCCGTCGGCACCAGCACCAGCGAGCTCGATGGCGAAAAATGCCAGAACGCCAGGCCCGCCCCTTCGCGGACGGCGTTGCCGTTCTGATACTGGATGACGTATTGCGTGGGTTCCGTCTTGATGAAGCGCAGTCCGAACATGTCCGTTTCCTTGTTTGCGCGGGAGCCTCGCCCGTGTCGACAAGGAGAAAAACACGACTTAGTGACAAATGTCAACTAACTTAGTTGAAGATTTACACTAAGGCCGACGCGTGGTATGTTTGGATAATGACAACCCACGACAATGACGCCTTCAAACCGATCGCGACCGTCGATCTCGCGATCTTCTCGCTGTCGCCGGCGGGCCTTTCCGTGCTCCTCATCCGGCGGGCGGGCGCACCCTTTGCCGGTGACTGGGCCTTGCCCGGCGGCTGGATCCATATCGACGAGGATGCGGATCTGGAGGCTGCGGCGCGCCGGGTGCTGAAGGAAAAGACCGGCGTGGAAACGCCCTATCTCGAACAGCTGCAAACGACGGGCAGCGCCGGCCGGGACCCGCGGGGCTGGAGCATCAGCATCGTCTATATCGCGCTGCTCTCGGCCGACGACGTCACCGAGCGGCGGGATGCGATGGCCGGGGATGCCGAATGGCGGCCGGTCGAGGGCGTCGGCGTCGGCTTTCCCATCGCCTTCGATCATGCCTCGCTCATCAAGGAGGCGCTTTTCCGCATCCGGAACAAGGTCGAATATTCGAACCTGCCCGGCCATCTGCTGCCGGCCCGCTTCACGCTGAGCGAGCTGCAATCGGTCTATGAGAACCTTCTCGGCCGCAAGCTCGACAAATCGGCCTTTCGCAAACGCATGGCCGAAGCCGATTTCCTGGAGCCTGTCGAGGGCGAAATGCGCCGCGCCAGCAATCGGCCGGCCCAGGTCTTTCGCCTGAAGGACGCCCAGTCGCTGGTGCTCTTCGACCGGAGGATCTGAGTAATTGCCCAAGGCACTGACTTCGGTGCCGAAGATTTGAATGCAAGCAGCCAAATTTCCGGACTGCATCAAGGGAACAATGATCGCCCGGCGAGGTTGGAAGGGGATCAACCACATAAGATCCCAAGGAGGACACCAGGATGCGTATGAAACTCATAGCGGCTTCGCTATTGGCTCTCGGCATGGCCACGTCAGCCTTTGCCCAGTCCAATCCGGCTCCCACAGGCGCAACGATGGACAAGAACCAGTCCGACCAGGGCGGCGGCGCCACCACCAAGATGAAGACCAAGAAGCCGATAGCAACGGATTCGACCAAGACGGGTTCCACGACCCACAGCACGATGAAGATGCACAAGACCAAGTGCCGCAATCCGGTCAATAACTCCGCCAAACTCCAGACGCAGGGCGGCACGAGCAATGCGACACCGATGGATGAAGCATGCGCAGCGCATAACAACTGACCCGGCTTACCTTGCCTAAAGAACCCCGCTTCGGCGGGGTTCGGCTTGTTGATAAATCTCGTTCTTCACCGTGATCCCCAGCCCAAGTGAATCGTGGATGCCGCCCCTCACCCTAACCCTCTCCCCGCTCGCGGGGCGAGGGGACGTGCCAAACGCGACGCTGAGATAGAGGGAGCCGGTGCGGTATGTCCCTTCGCCCCGCTCGCGGGGAGAAGGTGGCGACAGCCGGATGAGGGGCAGCTATCGGCACGAATGGGACAGTCATGTCCGTTACAGAGCATCCCGCAATTCAGATCCGCCTTTGACACCCTCACGTTTTCGACGTTCACAAAAATTCTAGTTGAGATTGCACCCGGAAGGTGATTCCATCGCGGCTCGCGTAGCCCGAGTCCCGCCCTCCCTGCGATCTAGAACCCGAGCGGCCCATGTCGATTTCAGATGCGATCTACCGTCCCTTCGAAACACTGATCCGGCCGCTCGATATCCCTTATCGGCCGCTGCCGTCCAAGGGGCCGGTGGCGGTGCTCCTGCACTTCATGTCGATGTTCCGCGGCGTGCTGATCGTGGTGACGCTTTGCACCATGGCGAACGAGGCCATGAGTTTGACCATTGTCTGGGGGCTGTCGGTCATCGTCGACGGTGTTACACAACAGGGTGCATCCGCTTTCCTCGGGAGTGAATGGCGGCTGCTGACCTTCCTCGGTCTGCTGTTCTTTCCAGGCATTCCGATCACCTCATTCCTCGTCAACACGCTGACCTCGCATACATTAGGCATCGGCATGCCGGCGGCCATCCAGTGGCAGGGCCACAAGGCGGTGGAGCGGCAGGATCTCGCCTTCTTCCACGACCTCTATGCCGGGCAGGTCGCCTCTCGCCTGACACAGGTGGCCTCGGCCGTCCAGCAGCAGCTCATGTCCGCCTTCCAGTCCATTCCGCGCTTCCTGATGCAGATGGTGGGCTCCGTGATCCTGCTCAGCGCGCTGTCCTGGCAGCTCGCCGTTCCAACCGTCATCTGGATCACGCTCAACGTCCTGCTCGCCGTCAAGCTTGCGCCGATCTTTACCGAGCGCTCGCGCCGCTCCGCCAAGCGACGCAGCCTGGTCGCCGGCGCCATCACCGATCTCTACACCAATATGCAGATGGTCAAGCAGTTCGCCGCCGAAGACAGCGAGGCCGGCACCATCCGCGGTATTATCGGCAAGTCGATCAAGACGCAGCAAAGCGAACAGCGCATCTATCGTACAGCGGAGCTGACGGTCGTCGTCCTCAACATGCTACACTGGCTGTCCATTCTGTCGATCGGCTTTACCGGCCTTGTCGAGGGGTTCGTGACGATCGGCGAATTTACCGGCGCCGTCTATGTCCTCCAACGGCTGTCCGGCCACACCTTCACCTTCCTGCAAATGGGCCGGCAGATCTTCCAGGCGATCGGCACGATCAAGGATGCCATGCCCGTCATGACGACGCCGCCCACCATCACCGACCGGCCGGGTGCGGTAGACCTCAACGTCGAGAGCTGCGAGATCCGTTTCGAAAACGTCCGCTTCGCCTACAAGTCAGGCAAGCCTGTCATCGATGATCTCTCCCTGACGGTTCGATCAGGCGAGAAGGTCGGCCTCGTCGGCCTCTCGGGCGCCGGCAAGACGACGCTCGCCAACCTGCTCCTGCGCTTTTACGACATCAAGGACGGTGCGATCCTGATCGACGGGCAGGATATCCGCGCGGTCACCCAGGCGAGCCTTCGCCGTGCGATCGGCGTCATTGCCCAGGATGTCGCGCTGCTGCACCGCTCGGTTGGGGACAATATCCGTTACGGCCGGCCGGAGGCGACGCGGGAGGAGATCGAGCGGGTGACTGAGATGGCGAGCGCCGATGTGTTCATCGCCGATCTTGCCGATGGCGAGGGCCGCAAGGGCTACGACGCCTTCGTCGGCGATCGCGGCATCAAACTGTCGGGCGGCCAGCGCCAGCGTGTCGCGATCGCCCGCGTGCTGTTAAAGGACGCGCCGATCCTGGTGCTTGATGAGGCGACCTCCGCGCTCGACAGCGAATCCGAAGCCGCCATCCAGGAAAGGCTGAACCTCGTCATGGAGGGAAAGACGGTGATCGCCATTGCCCACCGCCTGTCGACGATCGCCAGGATGGACCGGATCGTCGTGCTCGATCACGGCCGCATCGTGGAGGAAGGCAGGCCGGAGGAACTGGTCGAGCAGGACGGCCTGTTTGCCCGCCTGTGGAAACGCCAGACCGGCGGCTTCATTCCCGAGGAGATCGACTGAGCGGATCCGGAGCAGCCCGGCTTGACTCATCCAAGGGCGAACGGTATTGATTTGGGTAATCGATAACCCAAAGATATCACGTGACCGCTTCGCTCAACGATATTGCCGCCCGCGCAGGCGTTTCCGTCAAGACCGTGTCAGGCGCCTTGCATGGCGGCTCGGCGCGCATGTCGGAGGAAACGCGCCAGCGGATCAAGGAGATCGCCGAGGAGCTCGGTTATGTCACCAACTTCGCCGCGCGCAGCATGCGGCAGGGCTGGATGCCGCTCGTCGGCCTTGTCGCCGACGATTTGATCACGTCACCTTTCGCGACGGAGATCATCAGGGGCCTCGACGGCGCCGTGCGCGCTGCCGATATGGCCGTCTTCGCCATGACCCTCAGCGGCCACCGCAGCGTCGGATCGATCCTCGACGAGATGCGGCGCTTTCGCCCGCGCGCGATTGCCTATGCCGCCATGTATCACAAGAGCGTCGACCTGCCGGCCGAGTTTGCCGATACGGTCGGCGTCATGATCAATTGCCGGGATGCCAACGACCGCGTGACCTCCCTGGTGCCGGACGAGACAGGAGCGGCGATCGAGATCACGACCTATCTCATCGAGGCGGGCCGTCGCAATATCGCCTTCATCAACCTGCCGGGAATTCTCGCCGGTGAATTGCGCGAACTCGGGTTTCGCCAGGCGCTCGATCATGCGGGCATCAACGGAGCCGGCGCCGTCGTATTGCCGGCCGTTGACAAGGCGATCTACAGCGACCGGGCACCCAGCCTCGTGCCTGCGCATGTGCACGATCTCATGAAAGGCCCCCGGCCTCCCGATGCCATCCTGTGCGGCAATGACCGCGTGGCTATGGAGGTCTATGGCGCGTTGCGCCGCTCGGGCGCGACCATTCCCGATGATGTCGCCGTTGCGAGCTTCGACAACCAGGTCGAGATCGCCTCGCGTCTCGATCCGCCGCTGACCACCATGGCGCTTCCCCACCGCGCCATGGGCCGCCAGGCCGCGCGAATCCTGCTTGCCGAAGACCGGGCTCCGGTCGGAGTGCAGAAACTGCCGTTCCAGCTGGTGGAGCGGGCATCCGTATGAATTGAAATAGGCCCATTCAATTGAGGAGGAATTCTAATGGGTAAACGTTTACTTTGGTCTCTGGTCCTGTCATCGGCGCTGACTGCCACATGGGCGCATGCCGCGGACAAGGCTGTCATCCAGGTCATGCATCAGGGCGATCCCGGTTTTGTCGCCGCTTATGGCAAGGCCGCCGAACGGTTCGAGGCCGCCAATCCCGATGTCGACGTGCAGTTCATCTATGCGCCGCACGACGCCTATAACGAGAAATTCAGCGCCGCCGTCATGGCCAAGCAGCTGCCCGACGTCATGGAGCTCGATGCGCCGTTCCTCGCCAATTACGTCTGGTCGGGATATCTTCAGCCCATCAAGCCGCTGATCGACAAGGATCTCCTTGACGACATGACGGAGTCCAACATCGCCCAGGGCACATACCCGATCGACAAGGACCTCTATGCGATCGGCCTGACCGACTCGTCGGTCGTTCTCTACGGCAACAAGAAATATCTCGAAGCGATCGGCGCCCGCATCCCGAAATCCGTCGACGATGCCTGGACGCGGGAAGAGTTCGAAGGCTACCTCGAGAAGCTTTCGAAGCTCGACGGCGTGAAGTGGCCGATCGACACCTTCCGCGGCTACGGCATCAAGACCGAATGGATCACCTATGCCTATGGACCGATCCTGCAATCGGCCGGCTGCGACCTGATCGACCGCAAGGCCTGGAAATCCGAGGGCACGCTCGACAGCGACGCCTGCGTCGACGCACTCGCCATGATGCAGAAATGGGTCAAGAACGGCTGGGTCGTGCCGCAGTCGGCGGGAACCAACCAGTTCTTCGCCGAAGGCAATCCGGCGGCACTGGCGCTTGGTGGACACTGGGTCTATGCCGAGGCTGTCGCGACCATGAAGGACAATATCGTCGTGCTGCCGCTGCCCAAATTCGGCGCGAAGGCCGCGAGCCCGAACGGCACCTGGATCTGGGCGATCACCAAGACGTCGAAACATCCCGATATCGCAGCCAAGTTCATCAGCTTCCTGCTGAAGGACAAGGAGTATCGGGCCTACGTCGCAAGCCAGTCCGGCTATCCCGGATTGAAGAGCTTCGCCGCCGAATCTCCGCTCTATGCTGACGGCGGCCCGATGGCCATTGCCTTCGAACAGGCGTCGAAGACGGCCGTCGCGCGCCCGCCGCATCCGGCCTATCCCACCATCACCTCCGCCTTCATGCAGGCGGTCGACGAGGCGTTCAATGGCGGCGATCCCAAGGAGGCGCTCACAGCAGCCGCCAAGAAGATCGACGAGGACATCGCGGATAACGACGGATATCCGCCGTTCGGCGGAGAGTAATAAGCGTGAACGCTGCCGACAGGTCGACGCCCTGCGATGTCCCGCGACATCGCAGGGCGGGGACCGGCATCCAGGCGTGGAAAGGAGGAACTGCATGGTCATGCAACAAACATCATCGACATCCGTCCGAAAGGCTCCCGCACGCGGGCATGACAAGGGACGGCTGATGCAGGAAGCGGCCATGCTCGCGCCGGCCGTGATCCTGTTGACCATCTTTCTGATCGTGCCGTTCCTCCTGTCCTTCTGGACTTCCATGACCAACCAGCCTCTGGTGCCCCGGCCGACACCCGTCCGGTTCATCTGGTTCAACAACTTCATCCGCATCTTCCAGGACGATCTCTTCTGGACCGCCCTCTGGAACGTCTCGCGCTTCACCTTCTGGATCATTCCAGCTCAGTGCGGGCTCGCATTCGCGACGGCGCTGCTGCTGCATCAGAAGCTGCCCTTCCGCAATCTGCTGCGCGGCATGTTCTTCCTGCCGGCGATCACCTCGATGGTCGTGGTCTGCGTGATCTGGGGAACCTTGTTCCAGTATCCCACGGGGCCGTTCAACCAGATCCTCGGCTTTCTCTCCGGCGGAGCGATCCAGCCGATCGATTGGCTCGGTGATCCGCAATGGGCGATGTTCTCGATCGTCCTGCTTTCGGCCTGGCAGGCCTACGGCTTCCAGATGATCGTCTACCTCGCGGGCCTTCAGGGCATCCCTGACGAACTCTACGACGCCGCGAAGATCGACGGCGCCGGTGCGTTCCGGCGTTTCTGGCACGTCACGATGCCAGGCCTCAGGCCAACCCATGTCTTCGTCCTCGTGATCACGACCATCCAGGCATTCAAGCTCTATACCCAGGTCGCTATCCTCACGCAGGGCGGACCGAAAAGCAGCACCGAGACAGTGGTGCATTACATGGTCCGCGCCGGCTTCGAAGAGCAGAAGATGGGCTATGCCTCCGCCGTTTCGGTCATCCTGTTCGTCATCGTTCTCATTATCGCGCTGATCCAGCGCCAGCTCCTGAGGCGCTTCGATGTCTGATATCGCTCTCTCGATCCAGCAGGCCCGCCTGGCGCGGCCTCTCTCGGCTGCACGGGTCCTTCGCCTCATCCAGGTCACCTGCATCTTCATCATCGCATTGGTGATCGTGTCTCCATTGCTGCTCCTAGTCGTGGCGAGCCTCAAGGATGACCGGTTCCAGATTCTGGCCGATATGGGCAGCTTCCGCGCCTTCTGGGTTTCGAACCCCACGCTGTCCAACTATGCCGAGGTCGGCCACCTCTCGGGCGAACTCGCATTCGGACGCTATCTCGTCAACTCGCTGATCATTCTGATCACGACGGTCTGTTCCGGCCTGATCGTGAATTCGATGGCCGGCTTCGTTCTGGCCTGGGGAACGTTCAGGGGCCGCGCCGTCATCCTGTCGATCGTGATCGCGCTTTATGTGATCCCGCAGGAAAGCATTATCATGCCTCTCGTGATCATGGTCTCGCGGGCGGGAATGACCGACACGTTCGCGGTGCAGATCGTGCCCTGGGTCGCGAGCCCTCTCTACATCTTTCTGTTCTACCAGTTCTTTTCGCAGTTGCCGAAGGAGTTGCTGGAGGCCGCCGAGATTGACGGCGCATCCTTCTTTCGGGCCTATCGCTCGATTTTTCTGCCGCTCAGCCTGCCCGCACTGGCAACCGTATCGATCCTCATGGGCATCGAAACCTGGAACCAGTATCTCTGGCCCATTCTCGTCACCCAGACCGACTACGCCCGCCCGATTGCGGTCGCTATCGCGACCTTCTTCGGTCAGGACAGCATCTACTGGGATCGCGCGATGGCGGCTTCCGTTTTGATGATGATCCCGATCCTGGGGCTCTACCTCGCATTCCAGCGCTGGTTCGTGAGTTCCTTCATCGGCTCTGCCGTGAAAGGTTGAATTGATGACAAGCCAAGCAGTGACTCCGTCCCCTGAACGTGGGCCGGAGACGATCAGCGCCGTCCTGCCCGCGGGAGCCACGGTCCACGTCTGGATCAAGGCCCGGCATGGCGCCGCGCCGGGAAGGCTGACCGCACATGTCGACGGCGATCCGGCGGTTACAGTCGAAACGTCAAATCCCGATGAATTCGAGTTTCGGCTGCTGACACTGGAAAGCGGCGGAGAAACCGCATTTTCCTACGATCCCGTGACGACAGACGTCTCGGTTCTCTATGCCTTCCGTCAGCCCGGCGTTCTCGAAGAGGGCATTCGGCTGCTGCATGTCGGGCCTTCCAACGCCGCACCCGAAATCTCAGGCGGCTATCACTTTCGCCCGCCTTTCGGCTGGATGAACGATCCCAACGGATTTGGAAGATTCGGCGGCAGGCTGCACCTGTTCTACCAGCACTATCCCCATAGCCTTCGGTGGAACAACATGCATTGGGGCCATGCCGTCTCGGACGATTATGTTAACTGGACGCATCTTCCGATCTTTCTTCCCCCCTCGAACGAACTCGCCGCGCGGGCCGATGGACGCGGCGGCGCATTTTCCGGCTCCGCAATCGCGCTCGATGGCGCCGGAATCCGCATCTTTTTCACCGAGCATATGAAGGGCCGGGAACCGGAAGAGCAGGTTCAGTTCACGGCCACCAGCCGCGATCTTGTCGACGCCGAACCGGTGAGCCTCATCCTGCCGGCGCGCCCCGCCGGGCTCGGCCTGACGACCGACTTCCGCGATCCCTATGTCTTCTTGGGGCCAGACGACAAATGGAAGATGCTGCTCGGCACCCGGGACCGCGAGGGTGGCGTCATCCTGCTCTATGAAACGGATGACCCGGCCGCGGCGACGGGATGGACCTTTCTCGGAATCCTTCACCGGGAGAACCGCTTTGGGATGACCGCTGCGGAGTGCCCCTGCATGGTTCCGCTTGACGGTCCCGCGAGCGACCCGTCGACACGCTGGGCCCTGATCTTCGGCCTTCTCACAAGCCGCGACCCTGCAACGGGCCGGCGCAACATGACGCTTGCGAACGTCGGCCGTTTCGATGGCCGCAAATTCTCAGTGGAGTTCGAACAGGAGCTGGATTTCGGCACGGATGCCTACGCTTTTCAAGCCTTCGTCGACGGTGCCGGCCCTGTCGGCATCGCGTGGCTCGCCAACTGGACTGACATTTCGAAGGACATCGACATGCCGACGGCGATGACCTTGCCGCGCCTGCTGGCGCTGCGCAATGGGGCGCTGATCACGCCACCGGTCGCTGCTGCAGAAAGCCTGCGGCAGCGCCGATTGGATGGCGAAGGTCTTCTGGACGGACGAACCGTCGATCTCGCCAACGGCTCCGTCGAAGTGGTGCTTGATCTCAAGGAGGCGGGCAGTGAGTTCCGCCTCGTCTTCGAACATCCCGAGGCGACCGTCGAGGTGCAGTTGAACGAGGACGGGCTGAGCATTCCCTTTTCCGCAAGCGCCAAGGCATCACCCCGCTACATCGCCGCCGGCGCACACCCATCCACTATTCGGATATTCCTCGATGCAGGCTCGATCGAGGTCTTCGCCGATGATGGCCGCTGGACCGGGACCAAGCGGCTCCCCGGCTTCAAGGGGGTAAGCTCGATGCGTCTCGCGGCGCCCGCCGGCAATGTGCTCACCGCCGATATCTGGCAGCTCGGTCTTTGACCGCCCGCCGGGCGGGGCTCTACCAGCGCAGCAGGCGAGGGCCGGTGACGGCGCCGAGCGCGCCGGTGAGCAGGATGCCGAGCGAATACCAGATCAGCACGAAGGGCATGCCGTTCTCCGTGCAGAACCAGGAATAGACCCAGGCGCCGGCCGCTCCCGCGGCAATGCCGGCAACGAAGCCCGTCAACCTGAGGTCCGCGGGCGCTGCGCGGCGCAGCGCCAAGACCGTGCCGGCATAGACCGGCAGCGCGAAGGCGAAGATGAGGAACGGGCAATGGAGCGCCGAGGAGCCGAGGATCAGCACCCGGTGCGTCCCGGCCGGAGCCATGATCAGCTGGATGGCTGCGACCGCCGTCATGGCGGCAAAGATCAAGGCGAGCCGGTCGAAAAAGCGTCCCTCGGAACCGTCAGGACGGGATAGCCTGAAGACGGAGAGAAAGGCCACGATGGCGATCAGCGCGTTATAGGCGGATTTGATCCAGAACACCGGCAGCATCAGCGCATCAGGCATATCGACCCTGAGGCCTGGAATGGCCAGCATCATGAGCAGGGAGAGCCCGAGCGCCGGCAATATGCCGAGCGCGAGACGGCGGCGCAACGTATGGCGTGGCACCGGCTTCAGGTCCCGGACCAGGCTTTCGATGATATCATCCGTCTTTGTCACGATGCGCCTCGCAATCTCTCGCCGAGCGCCTTGAGCGCCCGGTGGATGCCGACCTTTACCGCCGATTCGGACTGGCCGGTGCGGTTTGCGGTGTCGGTGACCGACTGGCCCTCCAGCTTCACCTGCCGGATCAGTTCCCGCTGTTTCGGCGACAAGCCGTCGAGCAACCGCTCGACGTCCATGCGTGCCGTCAGCCTTTCCTCGCTGAAGTCGCTCTCGAGATCCTCGCCAAGCTCGGTCTCACCAAGCCTGCGCCCGCCGCGGCCGCGATGATGGTCGATCAGCTTGTAGCGGGCGATCGAGAAGAACCAGGCCGTGAAAGGCCTCGCCCTGTCATAGGTGGACCGGCGGGAATGCAGTGCCAGCAGTGTCTCCTGGACCAGGTCTTCCATATCCGCTTTCGCCGCCGCAGCCATCCTGCGGCCGTAATAGCCGACAAGCAGCGCCCGCAAGGCCGAAAGCAGACGCCGATACGCCGCCTCGTCCCCGTCAAGGGACAGAAGCATCAACGCTTTCAGGGCTTCTTCCGAATGGGCTGATGTCATGTTGTCGGAGAGTTCATTCGAAAAAGCAGTCGTTTGGTTACAGGGCGGATCAAAAACAATTCCGGTATCACAGCTCTATCACATAGGCGTGAGGCTGTAACGCATCCCGACGCCGCCTCGAATGGGTGGATGTGAGCCATCGGCAGGGAGCCGGCGGACACGGCAAACAATCCGAGGAGAATTCCATGACCAAGCTTCTTTCCAGCCTTGCAGTCTGCACTTTCATCGCCGGCCTTTCGCTCGCCGGCGTCGCATCGGCCGAGGACGCCATGAAGGCTGATACGATGAAGAAGGACACCATGCAGAAAAGCGCGATGTCGAAGGACGCGATGAAGATGTCGGGCACGAAAAAGGACTGCATGCACAAGGCCGGCATGGAAAAGGACGCGATGAAGAAGGCCGACATGACCAAGGCCTGCGACGCGATGAAATAATCGCGCATCCCACGCGGCCGCTGAAACTTTTTCCGCGGCGGCCGCGTCTTTTACTCCTGAAACTTCATCGATCCGGAGAACGATCATGGCGACGACCGATGCCGGCAAAGAGACCGGCCGCACGCTCATCTACCGCCACAGCCTCGCCGTTCGCCTGCCGCATTGGGTGAACGTGCTCTGCCTCACCGTGCTGCTCATGAGCGGCCTGCAGATCTTCAATGCCCATCCAGCACTCTATTGGGGCCAGTACGGCGCCGACTACGACCCGTCCTTCATCGCGATGGAAGCCGTCCAGGACGGCGACGAGGCAAAGGGGCGCACGCATGTCGGTTCGCTCGCCTTCGATACGACAGGCCTCCTCGGTCTCTCGAATGAAGACGGCGAGGCGACGGCAAGGGGCTTTCCGAGCTGGATCACTCTTCCAAGCTATCAGGATCTGGCGACCGGCCGGCGCTGGCATTTCTTCTTTGCCTGGCTCTTCGTTCTCAACGGCCTGGTCTATCTCGTCTGCGGATTGATCAGCCGGCATTTCCGCCGCGATCTTGCGCCTGATGCCCATGAGCTGACGCCCGCACATCTCGCCCATGAGGTGGTCAATCATGCCAGACTTCGCTTTCCCAAGGGAGCCGAAGCGCGGCACTACAACACGCTGCAGAAGCTGACCTACCTCCTGGTGATCTTCCTGCTGCTGCCGTTGATGGTTGCGACGGGGCTCACCATGTCGCCGGGCTTCGACGCGGTGGCGCCCTGGCTGCTCGATATCTTCGGCGGACGGCAATCGGCTCGCACCCTGCATTTCCTCACGGCCTTCTCGCTCGTCGCCTTCGTCGTGGTGCATGTCGCCATGGTGATCCTGTCGGGCGTCTTCAACAATCTGCGTTCAATGATCACCGGCTACTACGCCATCGAGGGAGACGAACAATGAGCCGCCTCTTGACCCGCCGCCGCTTCCTGATCGGCTCGACCCTGACCGCCTCGGCACTCGGCCTGAGCGGCTGCGACGCATTGGTCGAAAGCGACCGGACGAAATCCGTCCTGAAGATCGCCGAGGGCTTCAGCATGAAGACGCAGCGCTTCCTGCTCGGCGACAACGCGCTCGCCCGTGAGTTCAGCGAAGCGGATCTCTCGCCGGTCTTTCGCTCGAACGGCACCAGCATGCCTGACAACCCGCAATATCTCGACTGGATGAGCCGGGCGTTCTCGACCTGGAGGCTGGAGGTCGGCGGGCTTGTGGAGAGGCCGGCGCAGCTCTCGCTCGCAGAGCTGAAGGCGATGCCGTCGCGCACGCAGATCACCCGGCACGACTGTGTCGAAGGCTGGAGCGCGATCGGCAAATGGACGGGCCTGCCGCTCGCCGCGCTGCTGCAATCGGTCGGGCTCAAGCCTGAGGCGCGCTATATCGTGTTCCATTGCGCCGACGAATATGAAAAGTCGCTGGATGGCACCGGTTGGTATTATGAGAGCATCGATCTCGTCGACGCCTTCCATCCGCAGACGATCCTCGCCTATTCGATGAACGGCCGCGACCTGGAAGTTGCCCATGGAGCGCCGCTAAGACTGCGGGTCGAACGGCAACTCGGTTACAAGCAGGCGAAATATCTCACCCGCATCGAAGCGGTCGCGGATCTCGGCCAGATCTACGGCGGCAATGGCGGCTTCTGGGAAGATCGCGGCTACGAATGGTATGCCGGGATATAGGCTGGGCCGAGGCCGAACAACTCCACTTTGCCGGCTCTGCGAACCTGGCGGCATAATTTCTCCTGTTTAAGTTTCATGCGACGGATTGACGCACAACCCAGGCGATGATACTTAGCACCCAATTGGTCAGGCCAGTTGACCAGATGCGTGCTTGAGGAGAAGCCGCCGGGGAGGCCACGATGTTTTCGCCTGTTGAATCGCGCCGCCTCTATCGGCAGGTGGCGGATCAGATCCGTTTGATGATCGCGAGCGGCGAGCTTGCCGTCGGCCAGCGGCTGCCGGCCGAGCGCGAGCTCGCGGAGCAGCTGTCGGTGTCACGCCCGACGGTGCGCGAGGCTTTGATCGTGCTGGAGGTCGAGGGTCTCGTCAACATCCGCATGGGGTCCGGAATCTATGTGGTGCGCCAGCATGCAGCAGGGGCGGCGGCGATCGAGCGCGAGCCGGTGGAGGGGCCTTTCGAACTGCTGCAGGCGCGCGCCATCATCGAATGCGCGATCGCTGAGGAAGCCGCCGGCTGCGCCCGGCCGGAAGGCATCGCTGCGCTCGACGAAGCGCTGACGCGCATGAGCGGCGGCGTTAACGACGCGGGGGCAGTCATTGCCGCCGACCGCGCCTTTCATGTCGGCATTGCCACTATCGTCGGCAATGCGACGCTGATCCGCGTGACGGGCGAGATGTTCGACATGCGCATGACCCCTTATTTTGAAAGGCTTGCGAGCCATTTCGAGGGTCCGACGACATGGCGCAGCGCCGTGGAGGAGCATCGGGCCATTCGCGATGCGATCGCCACCGGCGATGCGGCAGGCGCCAGGGCCGCCATGCGCGCCCATCTCACCATGTCGCAGAAGAGGTTTTCCGAGAGCTTCGGGGAGGAGCTCCCAGGAGAGGAGAAGCGCGGCCGCAAGAAAGCGCCCGCGAAAGGAAAGACCAAGAACTAAACCCGAGTTCGGGAGGAGAGAGCGATGAAAAGCAGACTGGCAACGATACTGTGCACCGCAGCCGCGATCATGGCGACGACGGCGATCGCCCATGCCGAGACAGTGCTGAAATGGGCGCATGTCTATGAAACCTCCGAGCCCTTCCACACGGATTCCGTCTGGGCTGCGGGAGAGATCGCCAAGCGCACCGACGGGCGCTACAAGATCGAGGTCTATCCGGCCTCGCAGCTCGGCAAGGAAGCCGACATCAACCAGGGCCTCAAGCTCGGCACTGTTGATATCATCATATCGGGATCGAGCTTTGCGGCGCGCGATTACAAGCCGATCGGCGTCACCTACTTCCCCTATATCTTCCGCGGACCCGACCACCTGATCGCCTATACCAAGAGCGACGTCTTCAAGCGTCTCGCCAAAGGCTATGAGGACAAGACCGGCAACCACATCGCCGCCGTCAGCTATTACGGCACGCGTCAGACGACATCGAACAAGCCGATCGCCAAATGCGCCGACATGCAGGGCCTGAAGATCCGCGTGCCCGACGTTCCGGCCTATCTCGCCATGCCGCGCGCCTGCGGCGCCAACACGACGCCGATCGCCTTCGCCGAGGTCTATCTCGCCTTGCAGAACGGCACCGTCGAGGCGCAGGAAAACCCGCTGACGACGATCGAGGCGAAGAAGTTCTACGAAGTCCAGAAGAACATCATCCTCACCGGCCACATCGTCGATCACCTGAACACGGTCATCTCCAAGCAGCTGTGGGCGAGCCTTTCCGACGAGGACAAGAAGATCTTCGGCGAAGTCATGCAGGAGGCCGCCGAGCGCACCAGCAAGACGATCGCCGGCAAGGAAAACAGCCTGATCGCGACCTTCAGGGAGAAAGGCCTCAACGTCGCCGAGGTCGACAAGACAGACTTCGAGAAGACCGTGATGGAAAAGGTCAAGTTCGAAGACTTCGGCTACGACAAGGCCGACTGGGAAGCGATCCGCGCGATCCAGTAAGAGTTCGCTACCGAGGATTGCCCCTCACCCTAACCCTCTCCCCGTTCTGACGGGGAGAGGGGATGTGCCCTGCGAGACGTGCGGGGGACGGAGAGGTCGCGGCACATCCCTTCTCCCCGCAGGCGGGGAGAAGGTGGCGGCAGCCGGATGAGGGGCAAGCGCCGCCGCACAAGACGAAATCGACACGAAGGGCACGCGCCGGCCAAACGCCGCGCCCTTCTTCCCAACCCAAAACAGGGCCGATCATGTCGCAAGAAATTCACACCCCAATCACGGCCGAGGAAATCGGCCACGAGTTCGAAGGGCACGCGCCGACCGCCAACGTCTCGGACTATGCCATCGAGGACTGGATCACGCTGATCGTCTTCTGGCTGATGGCGGGTTGCGTCTTCCTGCAGTTCTTCACGCGCTATGTGCTGAACGACAGCTATGCGTGGACCGAGGAGATCGCGATCAACTGCCTGATCGGCGTCGTCTTTCTCGGTTCCGTCATGTGCGTGCGCACGTCACGGCACATCCAGGTGGACGTGTTCTATCACTATATGCCGGCAGGGCTGGCACGGGTGCTGGCAACCTTCGTCGATATCGTGCGCATCTGTTTCTTCGCCTATGGCTGCACCCTGATGTGGCGCTACGTCGAGATCGTCGCCGACGAGCAGATGGTCACCGTCGAGCTGCCGCGCAACATCGTCTTCTACTCCGTTCTCGTCGCCTTCGTGCTGATGCTGATCCGCGCGGTCATCGTCTTCATCGCCAACATCCGCCGCGGCTACTCCGTTCTGGAGCGCCCCGAAGAATTCCAGACCGTCGAGGGTTGATCCGATGCTGCTGCTTCTTGGCTCGTTTCTGGTGCTGATGCTGGTCGGCGTGCCCGTCGCCATTTCGATGGCCGTCGCATCCGTGCTTTACATCGTCCTCTACGGCGTCGCACCCGACATCATCGTCGCGCAGCGCATGATCGCCGGCGTCGAAAGCTTCCCGCTGCTCGCCGTTCCCTTCTTCATCCTGGCCGGCAATCTGATGAATTCGGCTGGCGTCACCGGCCGCATCTATTCCTTTGCCGTGGCGCTGGTCGGCTGGATGAAGGGCGGGCTTGCGCAGGTCAACATCATCGGCTCCGTCATCTTCTCCGGCATGTCCGGCACCGCGCTTGCCGATGCAGCCGGCATCGGTACGATCGAGATCAAGGCCATGAAGGATCACGGCTATCCCGTCGAGGCCGCCGTCGGCGTGACGGCGGCGTCCGCGACACTCGGACCGATCTTCCCGCCGTCCCTGCCTTTCGTGATCTACGGCATGATGGCGAACGTCTCGATCGGCGCTCTCTTCATGGCAGGCATCCTGCCCGGCGTCGTCATGACGCTGCTGATGATGATCACCGTTGCGGCCTTTGCCTACGTGAAGCGCTGGGGTTCCGATGCGCCGTTCGACATACGACAGCTCCTGTCGGCGGGAATGGAAATCGTCGTCGTTCTCATGGTGCCGGCGGCAATCTATCTGCTGATGCAGGCGGGCGTATCGATGAACGCCGCGGCGGGCATCGCCCTTCTGGCACTTCTCGCCCTCGACTGGTATTTCCGATTTTCCGCCGTCATGGCGCTGATGACGCCTGTCATCCTGATCGGCGGCATGACGATGGGCTGGTTCACGCCGACGGAGGCCGCCGTCGCCGCCGTCCTCTGGTCCCTGTTCCTCGGCATCGTGCGCTATCGCACGATGACGTTCTCCACACTTGCCAAGGCAAGCTTCGATACGATCGAGACGACGGCATCCGTTCTCTTCATCGTCACCGCCGCATCGGTCTTCGCCTGGCTGCTGACGGTCAGCCAGGCGGCCCAGCTGCTCTCCGATGCGATCCTGTCGATCACGGACAATAAATGGGTTTTCCTGATCCTGGTGAACCTGCTGATGCTGTTCGTCGGCTGCTTCCTGGATACGATCGCAGCGATCACCATCCTGGTGCCGATCCTTCTGCCGATCGTTGCGAGATTCGGGATCGATCCGGTTCAATTCGGCCTCATCATGACGTTGAACCTGATGATCGGCCTGTTGCACCCGCCGCTCGGCATGGTGCTGTTCGTGCTGTCGCGGGTGGCGAAACTCTCCGTCGAACGCACGACCATGGCGATCCTGCCCTGGCTGGTGCCTCTCTTCCTGGCGCTGATCCTGATCACCTTCGTGCCGTCCATATCGCTCTGGCTGCCGCAGCAGCTCGGGCTGTTGAGATAGGAGATCATGATGCAGACACGTCTGGCACGGCTTTACCAGAAGGGCGATCTCAGGGTCGAAGCCGACACCGTACCCTCTCCCGGTCCAGGCGAGGTGCTTCTGAAAATGACTGCCGCGGGCATCTGCGGCTCCGACCTGCATTATTATCAGGACGGCGGTTTCGGGCCGATCCGGGTTCGCGAGCCGATCATACCCGGCCACGAGGCCTCGGGGATCGTGCGCCAGGCAGGCGAGGGGGTCGATCTGAAACCCGGCACGCTGGTCGCGGTCAATCCCAGCCAGCCCTGCGGCACCTGCGAATATTGCCGGAAGGGGCTGCCGATCCATTGCCTCGACATGCGCTTCATGGGCAGCGCGATGCGCCTGCCGCATGAGCAGGGCATGTTCCGGGAATGGCTGGTCGTCCCGGCAAGGCAATGTTTCGAAGCCGGAGCAGCGACAACGGCTGCGGAAGCCGCCTGCAGCGAGCCGCTGGCCGTCTGCCTGCATGCGGCATCGCGCGCGGGGGATATGGAAGGCAAACGCGTCCTCGTTACCGGCGCCGGCCCGATCGGCTGCCTGATGGTTGCCGTCGCCCGTCATCGCGGCGCGGCCGAAATCGTTGTGACGGATCTCGCCGATGCGGCGCTAGAGAGGGCCAAAGCGATGGGCGCCGGCCGCACCGTCAATGTCTCCCGGGATGTCGCGGCCCTTGGCGAATTCGAGGCGGGGAAGGGTTATTTCGATCTGGTCTTCGAATGCTCGGCCGCAGCCCCAGCCATCCGCAGCGCGATCGCGGCCATCAGGCCGCGCGGAACCATCGTGCAGGTCGGCGTCACGGGAGAGATCCCCATCCCCCTCAACGCCATCGTCGGCAAGGAGCTTCATATCCACGGAACGCAGCGCTTCCACGAGGAATTCGCCACCGCCGTCGCGTTGATCGCGAGCCGGGAGATCGATGTGCGCCCGATCATCAGCCACAGCCTGCCGCTGGAAGACGCCGATGCAGCCTTCAAACTCGCCGGCGACCGCACGACCGCCTGTAAGGTCCAGCTTACCTTTTAGCCTGCTGCGGGCTCGCCATGGGCGAAGGCTGCTCTTCCGAAAGCCTAGAAAATGCCCGCGCGCATCCGGCCGGCGGCGATCCCTTTCGCTCTATTCATCAAGCGTCAAGCAAGAAGATTCATATAAACGTAGCTGTTGTTGATTATCTCCATCGGCGTCTTGGTTGGCTCAGAGTTCTGCGATGGATCTTGCTACGGTTCTTCTTCTCCATAAGTCATCGTTCATCGTTGGCGCATTGTGCTTTTTTTATATGAGATGGCGTTCTCGGGAGCCTGGCCTTGATCTTCTCGCGGTCGGTGATTGCCTTCTCGCCTTCGCCTCCACGCTCGCGGGCATGGGCGAGCAGGGCTCTCTTCCCCGTGAAATCTGGACCTTCGGAAGCTTTTCCGTTGGCGTGACCGGCTACGCGCTGATGGCTGTCGGGATCATCCGGTTAAGCGGGCGCCGGCGCAAGCTTTCGGACTGGCTGCTGGTCGCGGCCGCGCTGGCCTTGTCTGCTGTCGTCGGCGTGACGCATTGGTATCTCGATAATCAAATGCGGGCCGCGATATTCAACGCAAACTCTTCGGTCTTCCTCGCCCTCTCTTCCGCCGCCATCCTGGTGGGTTTTCTCCGTGACCGGCTGCCCGGAAGAATTGGTCTTGCCGCATCCCTCATGGCCGCGATGACCTTCTCGGCATTGGTCGTCCTTGGGGTGGTTTTTCCGGAATATGGTCCGATCGCCCCGCGGAACGCCTTCTTCATGCTCATCATCTGCCATTTTTCGGTTGCGCTGTTCGTGGTGGTTCTCGTGCAGGAAAGGGCGGAGGCCAAGTTAAGCCGTCTTGCAAATACCGACGCCTTGACGGGCATTCCCAACCGCCAGAACTTCCTTGCGTCCCTCCCGCACCAACTGAAGCACGGCGACGGCTTCATCATGATCGACATCGATCACTTCAAGTCAGTCAATGACCGGCATGGCCACGAGATCGGTGATGCCGTCCTTGTCGGCGTCGCACAAACCATCGCCGCCGCCGCTGGAGGAAAGCTGTTGCTCGGCCGTCTCGGCGGGGAGGAGTTCGCCCTGTTCCTGCGCGACCAGACGGAAGAAACTCTGTTTGCGACGGCCGACGACGTCAGGCGAAGGATCAAGGCGCTGTCATTTGTCGTCGACGCCGCGACCGTGCGGCCGACCGCAAGCGCGGGCGTTGCGCTCTGGAGCGACGAATGCGACGCGACGAGGCTGCGTGACCGCGCAGACCAGGCCCTCTACCGGGCAAAGCGCGGCGGGCGTGACAGGGTCGAGATGTACGCTGCCCCGGCGGCGGCGCCTCTTCAGAGCGTCGCAGCCATCGCGGCATTTTGAATGATCCGGTCAGCCCCGAAGAGGCAGCATATGCGCGATACGTTTTTGCGCGACACACCTTAGCGTCGCGCGGCGATCTGTTCGGCGATCCGCTGTGGCCGGCGATAGATGGAGACCTGGTTGCGTCCCGCCTGCTTGGCGCGATAAAGCGCCATGTCGGCCTCGTGCTGGAGATTATCAAGCGAAACGCCGGGATCGAGAGCCGTTTTCACGGCCACTCCGACGCTCAGCGTCACTGAGGGGCCGACAGCGGAAGAGGGGTTTGGAAGGGCGGCGGCTTCCACGCTTTCGCGGATGCGCTTTGCGATCGCCACGGCCTCTTCTTCTTCGACGCCCGGAAGCACGATCAGGAATTCCTCGCCGCCGTGGCGCGAGACGAGGTCGCGATCGGCGCGCACGCTGCTCTGGATGATGCCCGCCACCTTGACGAGGCAGCGGTCGCCCTCGCTGTGGCCGAGACTGTCGTTCAGCGCCTTGAAGTGGTCGACATCGCACATGAGCATGGCCGCGACGACGCCGGCGTCACCCTTGCTCCGCCAGAGTTCCTCCAGCGTCTCCATCATCCAGCGGCGGTTGGCGATGCCCGTCAGGGGATCGGTTCTCGCCAGCCGCTCCAGCCGGGCGTTGGCATCGGCAAGTTCCGCGACGCGGCGCTGGTCCCTGCAGTCGAGGAGAAATGTCTTCTGCGCCAGGATGTTCATCGTCCGCCGGGCAACCACGGTCGCAATGATCCCGCAGGAAAAGAACAGGGTTCCGGCAATGACGCTGCCCGCTTCCACGAGCGGGTTGAACCACTGAAGGATAAAATAGAGGCAGAGGGCATAACAGGCGATCGCGATCGTCCATGCCAGCGGCACGCTGAAGATGGTGATCGCGCTCGTTGCGACGAACAGCATGATGGTCAGATGCCGCTCGTAGAATTCGCCGCCGGCAAAGACGCCGACGAGCGCAACCGATAGAAGAATGAGGCACATGCCCCCGAGAAGCGATGCGCGCTGAACCGCCGCCGGACATGGCTTGCGCCAGAGGAGCGCCGTTAAGATTGCCGCCGGCGGCAAAAGGCAGGCGGGGGCGACCATTGCCAGCGCCACCTCGCGGGGAAGCAGGATAGCGTTCAGCGCCAGCGTCAGAACATCGACGAATGCCACCCAGGTCAGCCAGGAGCGAATGATTTTCGAAGTCTGCCGCCATGCCCGTTCGTCGAACCGGTGGCGCAGTTCGCCCGTGAGGCGGATATCGCGGGTTCGACCCGATAGAAGGCGTTCGACCTCCGCCGCCATCGCGCTCGTCAGCGGCCGCGGCGAAGACGGCCCGGCCGCGGAATTCTCGGGGGAAGCACTTCTGGCATCGTTCATGCTTCGATTATCTAGCCATAATCCGGAGGTCGGCAAGGCTCAGGCGCAAACGCCATGCCGAACTGGTTAGCTTCCCGTTCCCGCCGGCCAGGCGCATGTCCGAATTCGCACATTCCGACATTTGCTGGGCAAGATTGCAGACCTGGTCTGGGCGAGGTCGTCTCGATCATGCTACCAACCCTTGCGAGGGGATATGGGATGAGACTCAAGCTTGTTGCAGTTGCGGTCGCGGCGCTGGCGCCAGTGGTGGCGATGCTCTTATATAACGAGGTCGCGCTCCGCCATCAGCGTAACGAAGAAGTGCGCGCATCCGCCGCGCAGGCGGCGAGACAAGCTTCGTCGGAAGTCGAAAGGATCGTGGAGGGCCTGCATGGCCTTCTCGTTTCCGTCGCCGCCATGCCTTCCGTCCGGCACCTCGACGTCGGCACCTGCAACGAGGCCCTCAAATCGGTTGCCGAAAGCATTCCGAACGTCAGCACCATCTTCGTCGTCGGGCTCGACGGGCGGCCGGTCTGCGGCAGCACGGCATTTCCCGAGGGCGTGCGGTTTTCCGATCGCGACTATTTCCAGCAGATCCTGAAGACCAAGGACTTCACCGTCGGCACCTACACGCAAAGCCGTCTTTCCGACAGGCACGTGCTGCCGCTCGCAATGCCGTTGATGGAAGGCGACACCCTCAAGGCTGTCATCGTCAGCGGCATCCGGATGGATTGGCTGCAGAACCGCATCACCGAGCGCGGCGTCGCTCCCGGCAATGCGGTGACGATCGCCGACGGCAAGGGAACCATCGTCGCGCGCGCGCCCCTTCCGGAGCAGTTCGTCGGCACCGTGATACCCGACGAATACCAGCATTTGATCCATGCCGAGCAGCCCGACGTCATCGAGGTCACCAGCCAGGACGGAACGACGCGCATCCTCGCCTATCGCCCGATCGCGCTGCCATCCAGCCCTCTCTTCGTCAGCGCCGGTTTCTCGAAACCGGAGGCCTTCGCGCCGATCGAGCGGGCGACGCTGATGAACACGCTCGCCATCATCGGCGGCGCGCTGTTTTCGCTCACCGCCGCGATCTTCATCGGCAACCGCTTCATCCTCGTGCCGATCTGGCGGATCGCCGACGTGATGGAGAAATGGCGCGGCGGCCAGACATCGGCCAGAACCGGCATGACGGGATCGGATGAGTTGGAAGTCGTCGGCGCCACCTTCGACCGGCTGCTCGACGAACTCGAGGAGCGCAGACGCCGGAACGAAGAGGTCGAGGAGGAACGGATCCTTCTCGTCCGCGAACTGGCGCACCGGGTCAAGAACGGCTTCACCCTCGTCCAGGCAATCGCCCGGCAGACCTTCTCGCGTTCCGATCCCGAGCGGTACAATTCCTTCGCCGAAAGGCTCGCGGCGCTTGCGGGCACCTATGATCTCATTCTTTCCCGGGAAGGATCGGCCTCACCGGTCCGGGATGTCGTCTCGGCCGCCTTGCGGGCGCATGTCGCCTCCGAAGCCGAGCATATTCGTCTCGATGGACCGGAAGTGGTGCTCCCCGCCGACACCGCCCTGCCGCTTTCGCTGGTGATCCACGAACTGGCGACCAACGCGACGAAGTACGGAAGCCTCGGAAGCGAGGCCGGAACTGTTGCAATCGAGTGGAGGCACGAGGACGGCCGCGTCTTCCTCCTGTGGACCGAATCCGGCGGGCCGCCGGTGTCGAAGCCGACCAAGAGGGGCTTCGGCTCCGTCCTCATAGAGCGCGCCTTCCCGGCAAAGGCGCAGGCACGATCCCATTCGGACTACCGGCCCGAAGGTCTCGTCTTCGAACTCGTCTTTTCGATCGGGGTGTCCTGAGCCGAGGCTCTAAAGCGCGTCGCGTCAAACCGGATTCATGCGACGCGCTTTAAGTCTTTGATTTATGCATGTCGTTATCCCAAAATCGCTGCGCACTTTTGGGCGACATGCATTAAGCCTTGCCCAGATGCTTCGGCCAGAATTCCTGATGTATTTCGGCCGCTTCGTCTTCGAGGTTCGTCGGACCAATCACGGTGACTACTCGCGCGCCGGTCTGCAATACCGCCCGGCTCGGCACGTTCAATCCGATCCCGGCAATCTCGCCAAGCCGCGTTTCGGAGCAGGCAAACACCATACGTCCGATGCCCGACCAGTAAATCGCCCCGGAGCACATCGCGCAGGGCTCCGTGCTGGTGTAGAGCGTGCAGTCAGCAAGATAAGCAGTGTCGTAATGTTGCGCCGCCAGTTTAACCAGGTTCATCTCGGCGTGGTTCGTCATATCGTGGCCGGTGAAGACGCTGTTTTCGGCGCGCAGGATGACTTCGCCGTCCTTCACCAGCACAGAGCCAAATGGTTCGTCGCCGCCTTCCATCGCGGATTTCGAAAGTGCAATCGCCTCGCGTAAAAACGGCTCGTGGTTTTCCATCAGTGTCCCCCAGCTAGAGCGGGATGAGTTTGTCTGGAATCGGAGGGATTTCCAAGGGGCTGCAAACAGGCGTGAGGTGGGTCAGTACGCACCGCCACCTGTTATCCTCCCGGTGATAGACGTCGGTGATCCATTCGTCGGCGGATATCGGTTCGTCACGGAACATGCCGGTGTTCTGCCCGCGACCGGTAACCGTGGCGACATTGCCGAGCAGATGGACGTGATGCGTCGTCTTGGTCATCGTGTCATGGCTGAGGACACCGGATCCGATCGCCGACAGAATAGCCTGTGCAGGGATTGGGCCACGCTCAGGCGTCACCAGCACCCAGTCCTCAGTGATGCAGGCGGCGATCCGGGTGGGATCGTTGGAAACCATCGCCGCGTTGAAGGCGCGTTCAGCCTCCTCTAGCGCTTCAAGGGCTGCGGCACTCATGCCGACATGTCCTCGTTCCAACGGCGTTGCATTTCCTCAGGCGTGACCTGCTCGATGGTTTGCGACAACATCCAGCGATGACCGAAGGGATCAAGCACCTGCGCCACCCGCTCACCAAAACTCTGGTCGGTCGCCGGGCGCAACATCGTCGCCCCGGCCGACAGCGCCTGCGCCAGTGCTGCGTCGGTCGACACCGTGTCCATGTGGAAGGTCACCGGCGAGCCTCCGACGGTATCGGGAGACAGGGCGCCGAAGTCCGGATATTCGTCTGCCAGCATCATCAGCGTCTCTCCGAAACGCAGCTCGGCATGGCCGATCCGCCCGTCCGAAGGATCGGTCATGCGGAAAACTTCCGTGGCGCCGAAAGCCTCCTTGTAGAAGTCGATGGCCCGGGCCGCATCCTTGACGATGAAGTAGGCGCTCACTTTTCGGGCAAAACTCGGCATGGATGATCCTCCTTGACTGGGTCTTGTATTAACGTTACGTATCGTAACGATATGAGTCAAGAGAGTAACGCAACACCGAAGAAGCGAGGGCGGCCGCCAAGCGCCGCAGCGCAGAAGCGTGCCTTGGAGGCCGCCCATGAAATCCTGATGGCCGAAGGTTTTGGCCGCATGACGATCGAAGCCGTGGCGGCGCGGTCCGGTGTCGGCAAGCCGACGATCTACCGCTCCTGGGCCAACGCGCAGGAACTGGCGATGGCCGCTCTTCTGGTCAACCGATTACCGGAAGCCGAGGTTGGAGGGGGCACGGCGCAGGCGGCTCTCGGCGCGCAGATGAGGGGACTGGTGACTGCCTTTGCGAGCACGCGCGGGCGGCAGATCACCATGGCGCTCGCGGCCGCCGACCCGGAAAGCGAATTCACCAAGGCCTTCCGCAATCGGGTGATCCTGTCGAGCCGCAACGCGGGTCGTATCATCCTGGAGGAGGCTCTGGCTCGGGGAGAGATCGTTCCGCCGCTTGATATGGACGCGCTGCTCGACATGATCTACGGACCGGTCTTCTTCCGGCTGCTGGTCGGCCATTGCCCGGTCTCGCCGGAGTTCGGCGATGCGATCGTCAGGACCGCGTTGCGGGCCATTGCACCGTCGGGCGCGTGAGCCCTCACGTCCATGAAAAGCTGAAGCTCCCTAGATCGCGCTATTGCGCCTCAACTCGAACGGGGTTTGGCCGATCTCGCGTCGCATCCAACGGGCGAGGTGAGACTGATGCGCAAATCCTGTTCGAAGGGCGATTTCGCTGATGGCGATGTCCGTCGAGACCAATAATTCACGTGCCCTTTCTACTCGACGACGCAGGACATACCGATGCACGGTCAGACCGGTCGCGGCCTTGAACCAGGTGCGAAGGTGCGAATTGCTGACGGCCGCGACCCTGCTCAATGTCTCGAGCCCAAGGCTCGTGTCGATGTGTGCCTCGATGAAATCAAGCACCCGCTTCAACTGCGCATCGGACAGCCGGATTTCCCTGGCGGGCGCAGAACTGTCGAGGCCCAGCAAGCGCGCCGTTATCGCGATGCCGATGCTATCGGCATAGAGCGACCCGCTTGGTGAGCCGGCTTCGTAGTCGGCCTGGATCGCGCGCGTCAGATGCTCGATCCGTTCGTCTCGCAGGAGGTGGCGCGTCTGGATTCGCCGCGCTCCCTTCGCACCGGGGCCGCCGCTGACATCCTGAACGAACGTCTCGGGGAAACTCACCACGATCGTGTCGAAGGCGGACTCGGCCTCGAACCCGCCTGCTTCACCGGCCGCCAACAGATCTATGTCCCCGGCGCGACGGACGAAATACTTGCCCACCTGACCGCAGTAGGAGCGCGTCGCCGTGCTCGCATGGACGAGAATCCGGTGCCGATCCATTTCCGGCAGGAGAAAGCTGCCGGCCCCAAGCCGGAGCGACGCGATCGATACGGCGCCAGGCTGATACGCGGTGTGTTGCAGATTCACGGGTGGCCTCGACGATTGGCGGAACGTGCTCGAAATTTGGCGATTGCGGCGCGATTTTCAATCCGTTGTCTTGCAGACTCTGCGCATCGCAATGGTGAGCAGAGGTTCAAATGAGTTTTTTTGTTGTTGTCGGAGCCGGTCCGGTCGGGGTTGAAACGGCAAGGCTGCTTGGTGCGGCCGGTCATGATGTCATTATCACAAGCCGAAGCGTCCATTCGCAGGATCGGACTGATGTAAGGGCTGTGCGGGCCGACGCGACCGACGCCGAAGCTCTCACGCAGCTGTGCAAGGGCGCGGATGCGATCTTCATGTGCGCGATGGCGCCATACGATCGCTGGCCGACGGATTTTTTCCCGATCATGGATGGCGTCACGCGCGCCGCCGAGAATGTCGGCGCGAAGTTGATCGTCCTCGGAAATCTCTATGGCTACGGGTCGAACCCCGAGGGATTGCTCAGGCCCGACCAACCGCTCGACCCCAGCTCCCGCAAAGGCACGGTGCGCACCATCATGTGGCAGCGCGCGTTGCGGGCCAGTGTTCCCGCCATCGAGGTGCGGGCGAGCGATTACCTCGGGCAGGGAGCCGTGACATATTTCTCGCTGTTGGCGCTGCCCTCGCTTCTGGCGTCGAAGCCCGTCACCTTCCTCGGCGACCCAGACGCGAAGCATGCCTGGTCATTCACCAAGGACGTCGCACGCACCTTGGTGGCCGCTGCCGGATATACAGGCGCATGGGATCGCGCTTTCCATGTTCCGTCACAACATGTCTCGCCCCGCGAATTGATCCTGAGAACAGCCGAAATGCTTGGGAAAGAGCCGCCCGCCCTCGGCACGTTTTCGCAGGCGCAGATGGAAGAATTCGGCATGCACGAGCTGGTGGAGATGAGCTATCTCCTCGAAACACCGCTGCTGCTGGATGCCTCGGACACGGAATCTCTCCTCGGCGTCAAGGCTGAGGAGATCGACGTGATGATCGCGGATACGATTGAGCCGCACAGAAGATAGCTCTCTCCTGAACCGGCGGCGCCCTATCTGCTTGCCGCGGAGGGGCGCTGCAGATCGATGCGGCTCGTCACGACGGACCGGCCTGACGTCAGGTCGCGGTCGATGGTCTGCATCAGCAGCCGGTCCTGCCCGAGCATTTCTATCCGCAAATGGGAAACAATAGCCGGATTGCGCGGCAATCATTAAGTCCAACCGCAATTTAATACAATTTTATCGAATGCATTGGCTCCTCTGAAGGGTGCGCGGATTTCCGCAATTAATCTTATGCTTTAGGGGGAGCTAGTGCGATGCGAATGAATATGAAGACCACATTGATTGGTCTCTTTGTTGCCTTGGCGGCCGTCTCTATTGGACAAGGCTCTGTTGCGCTTCGTTCCTTGTCAACTATTGGTCAATCCACCCTATCAATCTCCGAAGATACCGTCCCGTCGGTGGTGGCGCTCGGCCAATTGAACACCGACATCGGCGACCTCCGTGTCGAGCACTTGGCCTATCTGCTATCCTCTGATTCCGAGCATCAGGACATCCTGAGGGATATCAAGGAGACGCAGTCGCAGATCGCCAAGGACATCGAGGCCTACCAGCCGGCGATCACCAGCGATCGGGAACGCGCGATATACAAGCAGTATGTTGAAGCCGCCGACGCTTATGATCAAATATGGCAGCATGCGAAAACGTTGAAAGACAACGGCAAGGACAGCGAGGCGAGCGCTCTGCTTCTGGGAGACGGCAAGAAGGTTTATGACGCTGCGGGGGACGTCATTCAGAAGGACGTCGATCAGAATATTGCAGACAACAAAGACAGCCTAGACATCGCGAATTCGGCCGTTGCCACCAGCTTTGCCTCGGCCTTCTGGGCACTTGGCATCGCGATAATCGTTGCGGTCGGCGCCATTGCCTTGTGTGTGTCGCGGATCATCAAGCCGATTTCCCGGATGACAGATGCTATGCACGCTCTGGCGGAAGGTAACCTTGATCTCGAGATTCCAGGTACAACCCGGAGTGACGAAATTGGCGCCATGGCTGGGGCCGTCGAAGTGTTCAAGCTGAATGGTCTCAAGGTTCGCGAGATGAGCGCCCAGGAAGCGATCCTTCAGCGCAAAAGTGCCGACCTGCAATCGAGCATCGGCACTGTTGTATCGGCGGCGGTCGCCGGTGACTTCACGCAGCGCATCACAAAGGATTACGACAACGCTGACCTCAACCGTTTCGCGACGAGCGTCAATGAGCTCGTTGCTTCGGTCGACAAGGGAATTGCCGAGGCCCGGCGGGTGATTACCTCGCTTGCCGAAGGTGATCTGAGCGACAGCATGAAGGGTGAGTTCCAAGGCGCCTTTGGGGAACTCCAGCAGAATGTCAACGCAACAATGGCCAACCTGCGTTCCGTTATCGGCGAGGTGCGGGGAGCCATCGATGCGATCAATGGGAACGCTGGAGAGATGCGTATTGCTTCCGGTGACCTGTCGAAGCGAACCGAGCAGCAGGCAGCCTCGCTCGAAGAGACTTCCTCGGCCCTAGAAGAGATCACGGTCGCGGTCAAAAGCTCTACCGATCGTGCACTCGAAGCCTCCCACATGGTCGATGAAGCGCGTCGCAGTACGGAACAGTCGAGCTCCGTGGTCAAGGACGCCGTCTCAGCGATGGGCCGCATCGAGCAAGCCTCCCGCGAGATCGGCCAGATCATCAACGTCATCGACGAAATCGCCTTTCAGACCAATCTGCTGGCACTGAATGCCGGAGTGGAAGCGGCGCGCGCCGGTGACGCTGGCAAAGGTTTTGCTGTTGTTGCGCAGGAAGTGCGTGAGCTTGCCCAACGTTCCGCGGGCGCAGCCAAGGACATCAAAGCGCTGATCTCTCGCTCAGGTGGCGAGGTTCAGTCGGGTGTCAAGCTGGTCACAGCCACCGGCGAGGCGCTCGGCCTGATCCAGGGGCATGTGGTCAAGATCAACGAGCTCGTCCATTCGATTGCGACGGCCGCTGGGGAACAATCGACCGGACTTTCGGAAGTCAGCACGGCAGTGAACCAGATGGACCAAGTGACACAGCAGAATGCGGCGATGGTTGAAGAATCCACCGCTGCCACCAGCCAGCTGGCCGAGGAAGCCTCCAATCTCGCGCGACTGATCACCCGCTTCAGGTTAGATGGCGGCTACCCGGCAGTGCGGACGGCAGATCGCACGAACAAGCCCGTTGCCTCACCCGCGCATGCCCTCGGCCAGAAGCTTGCCGGCGCCCTGCGGGGACGAGGTGCCACGGCGGTGGCGGCAAAGGAATGGGCAGAGTTTTGATGCCTGACGCCAACCGATTATCCAGGACAGCGATTGAAATCGATACTTCCATCTCGGCACACAGTAGTTCTGCGTCAAAACGACACCGCTGAGGGAAATCCGGGGATGGGCAGCGGCGATGCCGCTGCCGACGATTGGAGCTTCGAGAAGATCGAGTTCGCGGACGGTGCAATCTGGGATCTCGACGCGATCGTGAACACCGGTTCTCCGGGCGCGGCGCCCTATCTGCTTGCCGCGGCGGGGCGCTGCAGATCGATGCGGCTCGTCACGACGGATCGGCCCGAGGCCAGGTCGCGGTCGATGGTCTGCATCAGCAGCCGATCCTGTCCGACCTTCTCGATCATCAAGGTTGCGTTTCGATCGCCATTGACCACCCGGGCCCAGGTGACGCTGAGGTTGAGCCGGTTGCCTTGCCGGCTTCCCACGAGCTTCGATGGCTGGCCTGACGGTCCGATGTAATTGCCGGTGTAGCGCTGTCCCGCTGCCTTGACGATTGCCGAGAACGCCCTGGTGAAGACCGCAAGGCCGCGGCACGTCCCGTTCATCGAGACGGTGGAGGCGCTCGCGTCCGATCTCAGGGTGCAGGAGACATTCAAGCTCGTGCCGCCGATCCTGGTGAGGACCATGCCGGCCCCGCTCCAGTCACCCCCCAAAGATTGCAGGAACCCCGCCTCCGACATATCGGCGCGAGCCGGCAGACAGGTGAGCGAAAGCAAAGCGGCGATCAGGACAGCGCGCATGACGGCACCCCCGGAGTTGCGTGCGGTAATAACAGAATAGCACACCGCATTGTTCCCGCCTTCAGCGGCATTTGCCGCCGGCTTTTTCCGTCACGCGTAGCTGTTTTGCCGCGGGGCCGCCTCGACCTTCCGGAGCTTGAAGAAGTACCGGCGGGCGTCACCCTCGACGCACATCATGCCGGCCAACTCTTCGTCGTTGATCCTGCCGAAATAGTCGACAACAGGCTGCCGGTCGTAGATCATCGCGGCGGTGGCCCTATCCTCCAGGGTCCGGAGCTTCAACGATGCAATCGTGCCCCTCGCGCGGCATGCCTTCTGCAGAAAGGAAAATCCGCTGCGGGCAAGGGCCGTGCGGCCGAATGGCCCCGCCTTGATCGCCAGCGCGATCGTGATAAAGCCGAGGTCGATCGCCACCAGCCGATCCGGCCGCCACTGAAAGAGAAGGGCATCCGCGCGCATGTCCGCATGGAAGCGCTTGCCGAACCAGCCGAGATTTTCGAGCACGCCGTCGAGCGGATGACCAGACGGGATGCCGGCGCCTCTCCACAGGCCGAGCATCTCGATCGGCTGGACGGGATCGAGCGAGCGAAACCAGGATATCGTCTCGGATTGCGGTTCCATGCTTTTCATCTCGCTTTCTCAGCCCTGCACTCACCTCGTCGACAACAGCGTTTCGAGCGACACCGGGCGAAGGCCCTGAACATCGACGCCGACATCATATTGTCGGGGCAGGGGCTTCAGGCGGCCATGGGAATGTCCATGCAAGTTGAGCGACTTCTTGCCCATCTTGTGCCAGGTGCGGAAAGGATAATGGCAGAGGATCAGCAGATGATCATCCAGCGTCATCTCGTGATAGGGCTGGACGCTCGCCCATCCCTTCGCCCCCATCGTTGTCTGCGGATCGTTATTTCCGATGATGAGATGCTTTCGTCCGTTCAGCATGGAGAGAAGCTGGTCGCAGTCCCCGCCGCGAAAATGCATGAAGTCGCCGAGATGCCAGATGTCGTCCTCCGGCCTGACGATCTCGTTCCAGTTCCGTATCAGGGCGACATCATGGGAGGCCATGTCGGGAAAGGGACGCCGGTCGATCTGAAGGACGCGTCTGTCTGCAAAGTGGGTATCGCTGGTGAAGTAGATCATCCAACAGAGATGGGGCGCTCGGCGCGGTTGAACAGCCATTCACAAGCAGGTCGAAACGAAATCCCCTGGACATGGTATTCTCCGGGTATCGGCCAGCAGCCGCCAAGGAGGAGACCATGACCGTTCCAGGAGCAGCCGATGCCGGTCCGTAGCGCCGGGCTTCTCATCCATCGCCGTTTGGAGACAGGGCTGGAAGTCCTGCTCGTGCATCCCGGCGGCCCGTTCTGGGCGAAGAAGGACGAAGGCGCGTGGTCGATCCCGAAAGGGCTGGTGGAAGCTGGCGAAGACGAACTGTCGGCGGCGATCCGCGAGACGCGGGAGGAGCTCGGCATCGAAATATCAGGCGACTTCGCCCCGCTCGGCGAATATCGCCAACCCGGCGGAAAGGTGGTGGTCGCCTGGTCAGTGGCGGCGGACCCGGTGCTTGACGTCGAGGATATCAGGAGTTCGGAGTTCCAGATGGAATGGCCTCCGAGGTCGGGCCGCATCCAGAGTTTCCCCGAGGTCGATCGGGCGGGATGGTTCCCGATCGCGGAGGCCGGAACCAAGATCCTCAGAGGCCAGTTCGCAATGCTTGCGGACCTGGTCAAACAGCTTGGCGAAACGAAATGAGAGGGCAAAGCCCGCGAAGCCGGCGGACCTAGTCGATCCCGGTGATCTCAGGATAAAAGGCAATCACTTTTTCGGAGGGCGGGTTTCCACGGCTTGCAGAAAGCAGCAGGGTCGCGGCGGCTTCGCCCATCTGGCGCCGCGGCGAGATCGAGGTCGCGATCCGGATCGGCAGGGCGCGAGCGACGTCGAGCCCGTTGAACCCCGCGATCAGGACTTCCCCGGGAGAGCAAATCCCGAGTTCCAGGCAGGCGAAGGCGCCGCCGGTCGCCATGTCGTCGCTGGAATAATAGATGCAGTCGAGATCGCGGGTCGCCGCCAGCATTGACATGGTCAGCTGCTTGCCATGGGCGATGGAGGAATAGGCGCTGTCGATCCGCTCGTCCAGGAATGAGAGACCGTTCTCGCGCAGCACCTTCTCGAAGCCGGCCTTGCGTTTGCCGGCGCGCAAGTCCCTCTGCAAGCCGCAGCCGATATAGCCGAATCGCCGCCGGCCGGCCGCAAGCAGCGCCGCCGCCATCTCCTCTCCGGCCTTGCCATGCGAGAGCCCGACGTTGAAATCGACGGGCGTGCCGTCGAGGTCTATCAGCTGGATGACGGGGATATCGGCATGCTGGAGCATCCTGACCGTTTCGGGCGGCTGGTCGAGCCCCGTCACGATGATGGCGGAGGGCCGCCAGGAGAGCATGTCGCGGATGATCTCGCGCTCCTTGGCCATGTCGTAATCGGAGATGCCGAAAACCGCCTGCATGCCGGAGCCCTGCAGACCGGCGGAAATGCCTGCCAGCATCTCGGGAAAGACGATGTTTAACATGCTGGGAACGACGACGGCGACGAGGTTGGTGCGCTGCGACGACAGCGAGAGCGCCAGCTGGTTGCCGACATAGCTCAGCCGTTCGGCCTCCTGCAGCACTTTTTCACGGGTTTCCTTGGAGACGTCGGCGGCACCCCGAAGCGCGCGCGATGCCGTCATCTTGCTGACGCCGGCAGCAGTGGCAACCTCTTCCAGAGTGGATTTGCGCATCGCGGTGGTTCCTATCGTCGAACTGCCGCGTAAGCCGGCAACGACCAATTCATAGGCTCTTTTGTAAAAAAGGAAAGCAACCAACGCTTGACATACACGCTTGAAATGGGCTTTGTTATCGATACCGGTATCGGTAACAGCCAAGAAAACTTGTGTGGCACAGGAGAAAGAGCCGTGCGGGACATCAGCAAAGCAGCAGTCATCGGGCTCGGCTCCATGGGCTGGGGCGCGGCTCTCTCGCTTCTGAGGGCAGGCTTTGCCGTCAATGGCTGCGACGTTCGTCCTGAGGTGCTGCAGCGCTTTTCGGAGGCGGGTGGCAGGGCCTGCGACACGCCGGCGGCGGCAGCCGACGGTGTGGAGACTGTTTTCGTCTATGTCGTCAACAACACCCAGGTCGAGCATGTGCTGTTCGGCCCGCAGGGCGCGCTGGAAACGGCCGCGGCCGGCACCGTCTTCCTGCTCTGCACCACCATGGCGCCGAGCGCCACCGTCTCCATTTCCGACCGCCTTGAGGCAGCCGGCATGCTGGTCGTCGACGCGCCGGTTTCCGGCGGCCACGTCAAGGCGCTTTCCGGCGAGATCACCGTCATGGCCTCGGGTTCGAACGTAGCTTTCGAGCGCGCGGGTGCAGCCCTCGACGCCGTATCGGCCAAGATCTTCCGGCTCGGCGACCGGCCCGGCCCCGGCTCCCAAGTCAAGATGATCAACCAGCTTCTGGCCGGCGTCCATATCGCCGCGACCGCGGAAGCCATGACGCTCGCCGCCAAGGCGGGTATTGACCTCAAGACGCTCTATGATGTGCTGCGCGTTTCGGCCGGCTCCTCCTGGATGTTCGAAAACCGCGGCGAACACATCGTCGCCGGCGATTATACCCCCCGTTCGGCGGTCGATATTTTCGTCAAGGATCTCGGCATCGTCCGCTCCGAGGCCGAGCGCACCGGCGGCGTCACGCCGCTTGCCGAGACGGCCCTCAATCTCTTCGTCGAGGCCTCCGAGGCAGGTCTCGGGCGCGAGGACGATGCGGCGGTGGCAAAGATCCTGGCGCGCAAATGCGGCGCCACCTTGCCCGGCATGGAAGGCTAGCCTCTCATGGGAACCGTGCTCGGCTGCATCGCGGATGATTTTACCGGCGCAACGGACCTTGCGGCCCTGCTTGCGCGAAGCGGTCTGCCCGTTTCCCTGCGCATCGGCGTGCCGTCGGAAGAGGACAGGGCGGCAGATGCCGCCGCCTTCGAGGTGATCGCGCTCAAATGCCGGACTGCGCCGGTTGCAGACGCCGTCGAAGAGGCGCGGCGCGCCTTCGCCTGGCTGAAACGGACGGGTGCTGCCCGCTTCTTCTGGAAATATTGCTCGACCTTCGACAGCACCCCCGAAGGCAATATCGGCCCCATCGCCGAAATGCTGATGGCCGAGCTTGGCGCGAAACAGACGATCTATTGCCCGGCATTCCCGGAAAACGGCCGCAGCATCTTCATGGGGCATCTCTTCGTCGGCGAAGACCTGCTGTCGGAAAGCCCGATGAAGGATCACCCGCTGACGCCGATGCGCGATTCCAGCCTCGTCAGGCTTCTGGCGCCGCAGGTTCGCGGCAAGGTCGGCCTCGCCAATCGCCATGTCGTCGCCCGCGGAGCCCAGGCGCTGAAGGGACGGCTGCAGGCGCTCGCCGAGGACGGCGTCAGCCATGTCATCGTCGATGCCGTTTGCGACGCGGATCTCAGCGAAATCGCCGCCGCCACCGCGGATTTCCCCCTCATCACCGGCGGCAGCGCGGTCGCCGGCCAGCTGCCGCGCCTCTATGTCGAGCAGGCGATGGTTTCGCCGCCTGCCGCCCGGCAATCGAGCCTGCCGCCGCAGGGCGGGCAGATCGTGCTGTCCGGCAGCTGCTCGGCGATGACGCGGAGACAAGTCGCCCATTACGGCAGCCGGAGCGCCAGCCTGCGGCTCGACCCTCTGGCGCTTGCCGCCGAAGGGGCGGGAGCGGCCGAGGCGTGGCTGGGTCAGCAGTCTCCCGATGCGGCCAAACTCATTTTCGCAACTGCCGAGCCTGACGACGTCAGGCGGGCACAGGAAAAGCTCGGCCTGGAAAAGGCAAGCGAGCTCGTGGAGCAGGCGCTGGCCGATCTGGCGCGCGCGGCGTTCCGGCGCGGCATCCGCCGCTTCGTCGTCGCCGGCGGCGAGACGTCAGGCGCTGTCACCAAGGCGCTTGGCGTGACACGGCTGGAAATCGGGCCGGAAATTGCCCCCGGCGTTCCCTGGACCTTTGCGGAGGTGGAGGGCGAGCGGGTCGCCCTTGCGCTGAAATCGGGCAATTTCGGCCGCGAAACCTTCTTCACTGATGCGCTTGATCTGCTGGAGGCGGCATGAGCGAGGAAGCCAGGCTGAGGGAAGACATATGCGCCATGGCGAAATCGCTCTACGATCGCGGGCTGACGGCGGGCTCGTCGGGCAATATCTCCGCGCGCCTCAGTGACGGACGTCTGCTGGTGACGCCGACGGGAAGCTCGTTCGGCAGGCTCGATCCGGCGCGCCTTTCCCTCTTCGATGCCGGCGGCAAATTGACCGGCGGCGACAAGCCGACCAAGGAAATGCCGCTGCATCAGGCTTTCTACGAAACGCGTCCGGCAAAGACCGGCGCGGTCGTGCATCTTCACTCCTGCCATTCCGTGGCGCTGTCGCTGCTGCCCGACGTCGATGCCGAAAACATGCTGCCGCCATTGACGGCCTATTCGATCATGAGGCTCGGCAAGGTGAAACTGCTTCCCTATTTCATGCCGGGCGACCCGGCGATGGGTGATGCGATCCGCGGCCTTGCCGGCAAACGCAGCGCCGTGATGCTGGCAGCCCACGGCCCCGTCGTGGCGGGCAAGGACCTGGAGGCGGCCGTCTACGCGATCGAGGAGCTGGAGGAGACGGCAAAGCTCGCCATGCTGACGCGCGGCGCCAATCCCACGCTGCTCACGCGTGCGCAGATCGACCAGATCGTGCGGACCTTCGACGTGGAGTGGGATTAGCGATGACCCGTTTTTCCGCCAATCTCGGCTTCCTCTGGCAGGAGCTTGCGCTGCCTGACGCCATCCGCGCGGCGAAGGCGGCGGGCTTCGATGCGGTCGAATGCCATTACCCCTATGCATTCCCCACGGAGGCGGTCCGCGCAGCACTTGCCGAAACCGGGCTCACCATGCTCGGCATCAACACGATCCGCGGCAATGTCGACGCCGGCGACAACGGGCTTGCAGCGGTGCCGGGGCGCGAGCAGGAAGCGCGTGAGGCAATCGCCCAGGCCGTCGATTACGCTCAAGCGATCGGCGCACTCAATGTCCATGTGATGGCCGGCAAGGCTTCGGGCGAAGAGGCACGGGCGACATTCGTCGCAAACCTGCGCCATGCCTGCGATCTGGCGGGCAGGGCAGGGATCACGATCCTGATCGAACCGCTGAATTTGCGCGATGCGCCCGGTTATTTCCTGCAGACCTCGGAACAGGCGCTCGAGATCATGGCCGCCGTCGGGGCGCCGAATATCCGGCTCATGTTCGATTGCTACCACCTGCAGATCATGCAGGGCGACCTGACCCACAGGTTGCAGACATATCTGAACTCGATCGGACACATCCAGATCGCCTCGGTCCCCGATCGGCGCGAACCGGATCACGGAGAGATCGACTACCACCATATCCTGCAGGTCCTTGATACGCTTGGCTATGACAGGCCCATCGGCGCCGAATACCGGCCGGCGACGTCGACGGAAGCAGGCTTGGGCTGGCTTGGAGCCTATCGATGAAGGAGACGATGCGCATCCTGCCGACGTGATCCGCTGCCCTATATGCGAGGAGGCACCGCGACGCGCAGCGCGAAACTGACTGACGACACCGGCCAACGGGAGGAAGAGCCGATATGCATGTGATGATTTTGGGCGCGGCCGGCATGGTCGGCCGCAAGCTGGTCGAGAAGATTGCGCGCGAGCCGCTGGCTTTCGGCCGGCCCGTCACCCGCCTGACGCTGGCGGACGCCTTTCAGCCGCCAGTGCCGGAAGCGCTCCAGTCCGTCTCCACGGCGCTGACGATCGACCTTGCCGGCCCCAGTGCGGCCGACAGGCTGATCGAAAGCCGTCCGGATCTGATCTTCCATCTTGCCGCCATCGTCTCGGGCGAAGCGGAGGCGGATTTCGACAAGGGTTACGCCGTCAATCTCGACGGCACGCGCGCGCTTTTCGATGCGATCCGCAAGCTCGGCCTCACGAGCGCCTACGTGCCGCGCGTCGTCTTCGCCTCCTCAATCGCCGTCTTCGGCACGCCTTTCCCGGAGGTCATTCCGGACGAGTTCTTCACCACGCCGCTGACGAGCTACGGTACCCAGAAGGCGATCGCCGAGCTGCTGCTCGCCGATTATTCCCGCCGCGGCATTTTCGACGGCATCGGCATCAGGCTGCCGACCATCACGGTGCGTCCCGGCGCGCCGAACAAGGCGGCCTCGGGTTTCTTCTCCAATATCCTGCGCGAGCCGCTGGTGGGTAAGGAAGCGGTGCTGCCGGTCAGCGACAGCGTACGGCACTGGTTTGCCAGCCCCCGCGCGGCCGTCGGCTTCTTCGTCCATGCCGCGACGATCGATACGGTGAGGATCGGCGCACGCCGCAATCTGACCATGCCCGGCCTTTCCGCGCTTGTTTCCGAAGAGATCGAAGCGCTGCGCCGGGTGGCCGGCGACAAGGCCGTCGCCCTCATCAAACGCGTGCCCGATCCGGTGATCGAGCGCATCGTCGCCGGCTGGCCGACCCAGTTCGATGCGACAAGGGCCGCCTCGCTCGGCTTCAAGGCGGAGACGAGCTTCGACGAGATCCTGCAGGTGCATATCGAGGATGAACTCGGCGGGAGGGTCGCATGAGCGGAGAGACAAAGATCGCGCTGGTGACCGGCGGCGGCACCGGCGTCGGGCGTGCCATGTCGAAAGCGCTTGGTGTTGCCGGCTACAAGGTCGTCATTTCGGGGCGGCGGGCCGATGTGCTTGAAAAGGCAGCCGCGGAACTTGGCGGCGAGACGGGTGCGGACTTTTTCGCGGTTCCCGCCGATGTCGGCGATCCCTCTTCGGTGCGGTCTCTGTTCGATACGATCTCGGAGAAATACGGACGGCTCGACCTGTTGGTCAACAATGCCGGCGTCGGCGTGCCCGCCGTCCCGCTCGAGGAGGTTTCGTTCGAGCAGTGGAACGCCATTGTCGCGGCCAACCTCACCGGCGCCTTCCTGTGCACCCAGCAGGCCTTCCGGCTGATGAAGAGCCAGAGCCCGCGCGGCGGCCGTATCATCAATAACGGCTCCATCTCCGCCACCACGCCGCGCCCCAATTCGGCGCCGTACACGGCGACCAAACACGCGATCACCGGGCTCACCAAATCCACCGCCCTCGACGGGCGCGAATTCGACATCGCCTGCGGCCAGATCGATATCGGCAATGCCGCAAGCGACATGACGAAGAAGATGGCATCAGGTGTGCTGCAGGCCAACGGCAGCATCGCCACGGAGCCGACGATCGACCCCGCGCATATTGCCGATGCGGTCGTCTACATGGCGAGCCTGCCGCTCAGCGCCAACGTGCTGACCATGACCGTGATGGCGACGCAGATGCCCTTCGTCGGGCGGGGGTGAGACCAACGGGCCGCCATCGGCCGAAAACGACAGAAATACGTGCCTGCGCAATGCTCATGAACTGGGAGGAGGGAATATGGCAAACGTTCAATTCGCGAATATCCGGAAATCATTCGGTGCGCATCCCGTCATCAAGGGGGTGGACATCGATATTGCCGATGGGGAATTCGTCATTCTCGTCGGCCCTTCGGGTTGCGGCAAATCCACTCTTCTGCGGATGCTGGCCGGGCTCGAGAACATTTCCGGCGGCGAGATCAAGATCGGCGGGCGCGTCGTCAATACACTGCCGCCGAAAGACCGCGACATCGCCATGGTGTTCCAGAACTATGCGCTCTACCCGCATATGACGGTGGAGCAGAACATGGGCTTTTCGCTCATGCTCAACAAGGCGCCGAAGGCGGAAGCCGAAAAGCGGGTGAAATATGCCGCCGGCATTCTCGGCCTCGACAAGCTGCTCGACCGCTACCCGCGCCAGCTTTCCGGCGGCCAGCGCCAGCGCGTTGCCATGGGCCGCGCCATCGTGCGCGATCCGGAGGTCTTCCTGTTCGACGAGCCGCTCTCCAACCTCGATGCGAAACTGCGCGTCGCCATGCGCGCCGAGATCAAGGAACTGCACCAGCGCCTGAAGACGACGACCGTCTACGTCACCCATGACCAGATCGAGGCCATGACCATGGCCGACAAGATCGTCGTCATGCATGACGGCATCGTCGAACAGATCGGCACGCCGCTCGAGCTTTACGACCGCCCCGCCAATCTCTTCGTCGGCGGCTTCATCGGCTCGCCGGCGATGAACATGATCCACGGCAGGCTCGATCCTGACGATGCCAGCCAGTTCGTCGCGGCCAACGGCACGCGGCTGCCCGTCGCCAATCCGCCGGCGAGTGCTATGGGTCGCGACCTCGTCTATGGGCTGCGCCCCGAATATATCTCGCTCGATCCCAACGGGGTGCCGGCCGAGATCGTGGTGATCGAGCCGACCGGATACGAGACGCACCTCACCGTCCGCCTCGGCGGCAGCGAGGTCAGCTGCGTCTTCCGCGAGCGCGTCAATGCGCGCCCGGGCGAAGCCATTCGCGTGGCGATCGACGCCGCGCATGTCCATCTCTTCGATGCCGAAGGCGGCAGGAGATTGACCCACTGATGCCATCCGGCGGTGCGGGAGAGGAGGAGCCTCTCGGTCCGCCGGAGCAGAAGCATCCCGGGGTGCCCCCGATAAACGGATCCTAGGCCGGCCTTCACCAAGCGGGAGGTGGACGCCGGAGAATTTGCCCGCTGTTTCAATGAGGAGGAATCTCATGACGATAAAGAGACGTGAATTTCTTGCTGCATCGGCAGCCGTAGCCGGTGTTGCCGGCCTCGGCATCAAGCCATCTCTGGCACAGGCCGAACCGACCTACACGCCGGAAAGCGGTGCCAGCCTGCGGCTTCTGCGATGGACGCCTTTCGTGAAAGGCGATGAGGAAGCCTGGATCGCCAATACCAAGAAATTCACCGAAGCCACGGGCGTCGAAGTGCGCATCGACAAGGAGAGCTGGGAGGATATCCGTCCGAAGGCCGCCGTTGCCGCCAATGTCGGCTCCGGTCCCGATCTCATCATGTGCTGGTTCGACGACGCGCACCAATATCCCGACAAGCTGGTCGATCTCACCGAACTCGGCAACTATCTCGGCAACAAGTATGAGGGCTGGTACGACGGCGTGAAGGGCTACGCCACACGCGACGACAAGTTCATCGCCATGCCGCTGACGGCGATCGGCAATGCCGTCGTCTATCGCGACACCCATGTGAAGGCCGCCGGCTTCAGCGAATTCCCGAATGACACGGCAGGCTTCCTCGAGCTTTGCAAGGCGATGAAGGCAAAGGGCACGCCCGCCGGCTTCCCGCACGGCAAGGCGGTCGGCGACGGCAACAATTACGCCCATTGGCTGCTCTGGAGCCATGGCGGCATGATGGTCGACGAAGGCGGCAAGGTCGTGATCAACAGCCCCGAGACGCTCGCCTCGATCAACTATGCCAAGGAGCTCTACGCGACCTTCATTCCGGGCACGGAAAGCTGGCAGGACGTCAACAACAACCGCGCCTTCCTGGCCGGCCAGGTTTCGCTGATCGCCAACGGCGTCTCGGTCTACTACACTGCCAAGAACGACCCGAAGCTCGCCGAGATCGCCAAGGACATCCGCACGACGAACTTCCCGATCGGGCCTGTCGGCAAGAGCGTGGAGCTTTTCCAGACAAGTTCTCTGCTGCTCTTCAAGCACACCAAATATCCCGAGGCGGCCAAGGCCTACATCAAGTTCATGATGGAAGCCGACCAGATGAACGCCTGGATCCAGGGCTCCAGCGCCTATTGCTGCCAGCCCCTCAAGGCTTTCGCCAAGAACCCGGTCTGGACTGCCGATCCGATCCACGCGCCCTATGCGCGCGCTTCGGAAAAGCTGCGCCCGAACGGCTATGCCGGGCCGCTCGGCTACGCCTCGGCGGCGACCATGGCCGACTATGTGCTTGTCGACATGTATGCCGCCGCCGTCACCGGCCAGAAATCGCCTGAGGACGCGATGAAGGAAGCAGAACGCCGGGCGAACCGCTACTACCGCATCTGATCCGGAGCCGAGACAGGCGGCATGCCGGATAACCGGCATGCCGCGCTTTAGTTCCTTGTTTTTATGCATGTCGTTGTCCCGGAACCGCTGAACACTTCCGGGCGACATGCATCAGGACTGAATGCAATCTGGAGGCATGCAATGTCGACCTTGAAATCCGGGGATACGCGCGGCCCGATCTCAGCGCTCATGCAGAACAACAATGTGCTCGGCTTCCTGTTCATGCTGCCGGCCGCCGTGTTCCTCGTCTGCTTTCTCACCTATCCCCTAGGGCTCGGCGTCTGGCTTGGCTTTACGGATACGCGGATTGGCCGGGACGGCATCTTCATCGGCCTGGAGAACTATCAGTTCCTGGCCGACGACGCCGTTTTCTGGATGTCGGTCTTCAACACCATTCTCTACACCTTCGTCGCCTCGCTGCTGAAATTCGTGCTCGGCCTCTGGCTGGCGATGCTTCTGAACCAGCACCTGCCATTTAAATCCTTCTTCCGGGCGATCGTGCTGCTGCCCTGGGTAGTGCCAACTGTGCTTTCGGCGCTGGCCTTCTGGTGGATCTACGATTCCCAGTTCTCGATCATCTCCTGGTCGCTGATGAAGCTCGGGCTGATCAGCGCGCCGATCAACTTCCTCGGCGACGCCACGAATGCACGCATCTCGGTGATTGTCGCCAATGTCTGGCGCGGCATTCCGTTCGTGGCGATCTCGCTGCTCGCCGGCCTGCAGACCATCCCGGCCTCGCTGCAGGAAGCCGCCTCGCTTGACGGCGCGACGAGCTGGCAGCGCTTCCGCTATGTGACGCTGCCGATGCTGACGCCGATCATCGCTGTCGTCATGACCTTCTCGGTGCTCTTCACCTTCACGGATTTCCAGCTGATCTACGTGCTGACCAAGGGCGGGCCTGTTAACGCCACGCATCTGATGGCGACACTCTCCTTCCAGCGCGGCATTCCGGGCGGCCAGCTCGGCGAGGGGGCAGCCATTGCCGTTGCCATGATACCCTTCCTGCTCGGCGCCATCATGTTCAGCTTCTTCGGCCTGCAACGCCGCAAATGGCAGCAGGGCGGCCAGGATTAGGGGGAATAACGATGTCAATCAATTCAAACGCGGCCGATCAGGTCCTGACCGACAATGCCGAAGGCATGAGCTATCTGAACCGCCTGCCGCGGCGCGTGGTGATGCTCTACCTGCCGATGGCGCTCTTCGTCTTCGTGCTGCTCTTTCCCTTCTACTGGATGGCGATCACCGCCGTGAAGCCGAACGAGCAGCTGACGGACTATAACAACTACAGCCCCTTCTGGGTGGTGGGGCCGACGCTTGATCATATCAAATACCTCTTCCTGGAAACCTCCTATCCCGGCTGGCTGTGGAACACGATGCTGGTGGCTGTGGGGTCGACGGCGCTGTCGCTGGTCGCCTCGGTTCTCGGCGCCTATGCGATCGAGCGCGTGCGCTTCACCGGCTCGCGGCAGATCGGCCTCGTCATCTTTCTCGCCTATCTCATCCCGCCGTCGATCCTGTTCATCCCGCTTGCCTTCATCGTCTTCAAGCTCGGGATCTACGACTCGCGCCTGGCGCTGATCTTCACCTATCCCACCTTCCTGATCCCCTTCTGCACCTGGCTGCTGATGGGCTATTTCCGCTCCATCCCGTTCGAACTCGAGGAAAGCGCGCTGGTCGACGGCGCCAATCGCTGGCAGATCCTCACCAAGATCATCCTGCCGCTCGCCGTGCCCGGCCTGATCTCAGCTGGCATTTTCGCCTTCACACTCTCCTGGAACGAATTCATCTACGCACTGACATTCATCCAGTCCTCGGAGAACAAGACCATCCCGGTCGGCGTCCTGACCGAACTCGTGCGCGGCGACGTCTTCGAATGGGGATCGCTGATGGCCGGCGCGCTCTTCGGCTCGCTGCCTGTCGTCATCCTCTATTCCTTCTTCGTGGATTACTACGTGTCCTCGATGACGGGTGCGGTGAAGGAATAGCCTTACCGACCGGGCGGATCACGGAACCGGCAACGCAGGTTCCGTGGCTCTTTGACCTCAGCTGCAGCCTCCTCGCGCAGCTCAAAGAGCGATTCCATGGGAGTTTGTCGTGCCGGGCAGGCGTTGCACTTTATGCGATGCCATGCCAGAAAACGCGCGATCGTGGGATGTGACCGAGTCGGGGGTTCCATTGAGTTTGAGTCTGGCAAAGATAGAAGAGCTTGCCCCGGATCAAGGCTCGCTCGCCGCGGCCAAGAAGCTTCTCAAACCCTCGAGCTGGCCCACGCTCGCCCAGGACGGATCAGGCCTCATCTGGGGCGAATGCCAAGGCTCCGGGGCCACGCCCTACAGAATCTCCGTCACCGAAGCCGATGCCGGCTATAAATGCAGTTGCCCCAGCCGGAAGTTTCCCTGCAAGCATTCGCTCGCCCTGATGTGGATGCGCGCAGACGGCAAGGTCGATTTTGCGACCGGAACGGCGCCGGACTGGGTGAAGGACTGGCTGTCGCGCCGACGCGGGCCAAATGCCGGCGCTCCGGCAGCCGGGGCCGACAAACCCAAGGCGTCGATTGCCGCGGTTGACGAGATCGAGACCGTGGTCGATCCAAAGGCGGAAGCGCGCGCCGCGGCCGCCCGTGAACGCAATCGGCTTGAGCGCGAGACATCCATCGCCAACGGTCTCGACGAACTCGATACGTGGATTGCCGACCAGATGGATGCGGGCTTTGCCGCCTTTCCGGCCAAGGCAACGGCCAGCTGCCGGGTGATGGCCCAACGCCTATTCGATGCCAAGGCCTCCGGCCTTGCGCTCCGGGTGGATACCATTCCTGCACGGCTTTTCGCCCGCGCGGAGGCCGCCCGCCCGGTTGCAGCCATTCAGGAACTCGCCACGCTGCATCTCCTGGCCGGGGCCTATCGCCGTCAGGATGACCTGTCCGGGCCATTGCGTCAGGATATCAGGCAGATGATGGGCTGGAACGTCACGCGTGAAGCACTGCTTGAGGATGAGCAGGCGCTGCGCGTTTCCGGAACCTGGCGCGTTTGGGCGACCCGCAGCGAGGCGCAGGCGGACAAGCTCCGCCGGATCGAAACCTGGCTTCAGGGCGGCGACAGGCATGCGGTGCTCCTCGAATACGTCCCGGTTTCGACAGGCGCCTCCTCAAGCGGCTACAGTGTTGGCGATATTTTCGAAGCTGAGCTGATCTTCTATCCGTCGAGTGTGCCGTTGCGCGCGCTGATCGCCAGCCAGGCAACCGGCAGCGCCATGTCGGACGCTCCGTTGACGTTTCCGGCGCACGATCTCGCCGCCGCCTATGGCCTTTACGAGGAAGCTTTGATCGAAAAACCCTGGCTCGGCGACTATCCTGTGATGTTTCGCGGGGCACGGCTCAGGCGGTCGGGCGAAAACATTTATCTCAGTGGACGTGGGATCAGTCTTCCGGTCGCGAAATCGCAATCGGCGGCAAGCTGGCCGCTCCTGCAATTCGAAGCGATCGACGGCGCCGGGCTTTGGGACGGCACGGAGCTGACGCTCTGCTGGTCGGAAACGGCACTTGGGCGGTGGACCGCATGACTTTGACCAGCCTGAAGAATGAGATCCTGCCGAAGCTTCTTTCCGGCACGCGGGGCGGTTTGCCGCTCGATGCCATCGCCGCGACCGATCCGCTGCAGGCGCTTGCGCTTGCCGGCCAGGCACTGCGGTTCGACCGTCCGCCGCAACCGGGACAGTTCCAAGTCGAGGGGGCTATCGCCGATCACGCGGCAATCCTGCCGGACCCGGCAAGGAAGCTCCTGGTTCGGCTGCTTTCCGGCAAGAACCAGGCGTCGGGTCAACTGTCCGCGGCAATCGTGCGAAAGCTCGCCGAAAGGAGGTTCCGGCTGCATCCGTTTGACCTGCCCAGGCTCGAACCCTTCGTGAAGGTCCATGCAGAAAATCTTGGAGCGGAAGCGCTTGCCTTCTGCGAGCGTGAAACGCCGGTCGCGCAGAAGCAGAATTACTTCGCGCCCGACAGCCTGAGCGATGATACCTGGATGCTTGCGACGCCGGCCGTGAAAGCTGGTTATATCAGCGGCCGCAGAGCCTCCGATCCAGATGCGGCGCGGGCGATGGTCGAGGCAATCTGGGCCTCGGAGAATGCCGATAGCCGCCTGCGCCTTCTCGCCGCTTTTTGGAAAAACCTGTCGGAAACGGATGCGCCGTTTCTAAGGAGCTTGGAGAAGGATCGCGCGCCACGCGTTCGCGAACTCGCCCAAAGACTGCTCGTCCGGTTGCCAGGGTTCGAAGGGGACGATCCCGCTTTGCGCGCCGCCCTGGAACGCATCAAGCTTTCCAAGACCGGGCTGATTTTCAAGAAGGCCGCCCTGACGCTCGACGTGCCCGCCACCGTCCGTGACTTTACCAAGATGAACTGGCTCAACGAGACCTTCGGCCCGGTTGGTCTGGACGCTTTGGCCGGCGCCTTGTCGATGACGGTGGATGGTTTGGTGGCTGCCGCCGAGAAGGAAGGCGACCTCTTGGCCGCACTGCTTTTCATGGCGACGCAGGATAAACGGCTTGATGTCGTGAAGGTGATCACCGACCGCCATCTCCTCAATGGTTGGGAGGCCTTTTCCCAGCTCGATAGCGAAATGCTGGCGGATTATACCGCTGAGATGCGGCAGCTCTGGGTCGAACACATCTTTCGGCCTGACAGGTGGCTGGGCGACACATTGGCCTTGGCGACCCGCCAAATGGCACAATGGCTGGGCGCGCAGACGACGGAAAACGTCTTCGGCGATATCTTGCGCTCCAAGGCGTGGCAGGTGCTGCGCAGGGACAGTGGGCGCTTCGAAGCCGATATCCTCGACAGCATGGCCGTCATGTGCCCGTCATCGATGCGTTCGACGCTGCGCGCCGAGCTTACCGGGCTCGATCCCGCCAAGAGCAGCAATGCCATTCTTTTCCTCGACCTCATGGACAGCCTGGAGACCGCAAATGCCTGAAGCCCAACTTCGCCGTCCTGCAGAACAGATCTACGCGGGCGAGCTGGCCGCCCTTGCGAAGGGCGATGACCGTCCCCGACCCGCCAACTGGAAGCTCTCTCCACAGGCTGTTGTCACCTACCTCCTTGGCGGAAAGGCATCCGACGGCACTCCGGTATCGGCCAAATATGTCGGAAACCGGCGACTGATCGAAACGGCTGTCGCTACGCTCGCGACTGACCGGGCACTGCTGCTGCTTGGCCTGCCGGGTACGGCGAAATCCTGGGTTTCCGAACATCTCGCTGCGGCGATTTCCGGTTCGTCGCAACGCCTGATTCAGTGCACGGCCGGCACGGACGAAAACCAGATCCGCTATGGCTGGAACTATGCCTTGCTGCTTGCCAAGGGGCCGTCGCCGGAGGCGCTGGTCAAGACGCCTTTGGTGCGGGCGATGGAGGAGGGCACGCTGCTCCGGCTCGAGGAACTGACCCGCATGGGTTCCGACGTGCAGGACACGCTGATCACAGTTCTTTCGGAAAAGATCCTGCCTGTGCCGGAGCTCGATATCGCAATCGATGCCGAACGTGGCTTCAACGTCATCGCCACGGCCAATAATCGCGACAAGGGTGTCAACGAGCTTTCCTCGGCGCTGAAGCGGCGTTTCAACGTCGTCGTCCTGCCTTCCCCGAGCACGCTCGAGGAGGAGACTCAGATCGTCGTGAAGCGCGTCGGTGAGATCGGCACCAACCTCAGTCTGCCGCCGATCCAGCCTGCGGACAAGGAGCTCGCGCGCGTCGTTACCCTGTTCCGCGAAATCCGGGACGGCAAGACCCTGAACGGCAAGACGAAACTGAAGACCTCGACCGGCACGCTATCGACCGCGGAGGCGATCTCCGTCGGCGTTTCGGCCTGGGCGGAAGCCGCTCATTTCGGCGACGGCCGTATCGATGCCAATGCGCTTGCCGCCAATATTGTCGGCGCCGTCGTCAAGGATCCGGTGCAGGATGGCGTCGCCCTGTCGGAATATCTCGAAACCGTAGTGCGCACCCGCGACGGCTGGCGCGATCTTTACGAGGCCATCCGCGAGGTGATCTGAACCATGAAGCGGAAGGCGCATCTCTTCGGCATCCGCCATCACGGGCCGGGTTCGGCGGCGCTCCTGAAGGGCGCGCTCGACGCGCTCGATCCCGCCTGCGTGCTGATTGAAGGCTCGCCGGAGGGCGATGCGCTGATCCAGCATGCGGCGCTGCCTGGCATGAAGCCGCCATTGGCTATGCTGTTCTACGCGGCCGACGAGGCCGCCAATGCCGTCTTCGCGCCCTTTGCGGAATTCTCTCCGGAATGGGTGGCCATGCAATGGGCGCTTGCGCACGGCCGTCCCGTCCGCTTCATCGACTGGCCGGCCGCCGTGTCTCTCGCGCTGACCAAAGCGGCCCGGGAGGAAGGGCTTGCCGCCCTCGAAAAGAAGGCGGCGGAGATGGGAGAGGATAGCGCCGGCGAAGATTCGGAGGAAGGCGCTCCGGAAGCACCCGCGGTCCGCCTCGACCCTCTCGATCTGCTTGCCGAGGCCGCCGGATATGGTGATGGCGAGAGCTTCTGGAACGGATTGATCGAACAGCACGGCAGCGGTCAGTCGCCGCTTGAAATTTTTGCGGCCATCGAAGCGGCCATGTCGGAAGCGCGTCAACATCAGGCGGATGCCGGCGGCATGACCGGTGCCGAATGGCTGCGTGAAAAGCGTCGCGAGGCCTTCATGCGCGGACATATCCGGGATGCGCTGAAGCAGCATGACGGCGAGGTCGCAGTCGTGGTCGGCGCCTGGCATGTGGGCGGGCTGCGCGCCGAGACGACGGTCGCCGAGGACCGGGCGATCGTCAAGGATTTGCCGAAGGTGAAGGTGGAAGCGACCTGGGCGCCCTGGAGCGACGGGCGGTTGAGCTACGCGTCCGGCTACGGTGCAGGCGTCATTTCGCCCGGCTGGTATCGGCATCTCTGGAGCCTCTATGCCAGTGACCGTCATGACGGGCCGGAAGCCTTTGCCGCCATCTGGCAGGCGCGGACGGCAGCTCTTTTGCGCCAGGAAGGATTTGATGCTTCGACAGCCTCTGCCATCGAGGCGGCACGTCTTGCGCTCGGGCTGGCCAGCATGAGGGGACTAAGCATGCCCGGACTGGCCGAAATGCGGGATGCTTCGCTTTCCAGCCTATGCCACGGAGATGACATCCCGCTCGCGATGATCGAACGCAAGCTGTATATCGGCAGCCGGATCGGCAAGATCGACGAGGCGGTGCCGCAAATGCCGCTCGCCAAGGATTTCGAGCTGTGGTGCCGCAGGACACGTCTGAAGCCGGAAGAGACGGCAAGCGAGATCAAGCTCGATCTGCGCAGCGAGGCGGGGCTGCTCAAATCGACCTTCCTGCATCGGCTCAACCTGATCGGCATCCATTGGGGCCGGCTGATCGACGCGGAAGCCGGACGCGGAACCTACCGCGAAATCTGGAGCCTCACGTGGTCGCCTGATATGTCCGTCGGCCTGGCGGAGGCGCTTGTCTGGGGCCTGACGATCGAACAGGCCGCAGCGGCGGCGACGATCGATCGAGGCAGAAACGCGAATGGCATCGCGGGGCTTTCGGAGCTCGTGCGCGGCGCGCTGGTTGCGGATCTTTCCGAAGCTGCCAGCGCCTGTATCGATCTTCTGCAGGCCGCCGCCGTGCAGAACAACGATATCACCGATCTCATGAACGCCGTCGCGCCGCTCGTGCGCATTGTCCGCTACGGAACCGCCCGCAAGCTGCCGGAACTGGAGCTTCGTGCGCTGATCACCGCGCTTGGCGTCGAGGTGAATGCCGGCGTCCGGATCGGCTCTCGCCAATTGGATGATGATGCGGCGTCTCAGCGCATCATCGCCATGCGCGCCTATGACGAGGCTCTTGGCCTGTTTGGCGATCCCGCGCTGCTTGATGAATGGCGGCGTCAGCTCGCCCTCATGGTCGATGACGAGCAGGCGGTGGCACCGGTTGCGGGCTTCAGTCTGCGCCGTCTGCATGATCTCGGCCTTTGGGACGAGCCACGGATCTCGGCTGCCTTCTCAAGGCAGATCGTGGGCGAGAGCCCCGCCCGGGCAGGGGCCTTCATCGAAGCCTTCATTTCGGGATCTGCGGAGGTGCTGATCCAGGACCAGACGCTGCTCTTCCTCATCGACGAATGGCTTTGCGGGTTGGACGAGGAGGTTTTCGTGGAGAGCCTGCCGCTCTTCCGGCGTGCGCTGACCGGCTTCGATGCCATAGGCCGCAAGCGGATCATCGAACGCATCGCCGGAGGAAGAAAGGAACAATCGGCAGCACCCGGTGTGATCGAGGACAACCCTGCCTTCGAACGTGCGCTGCCTTTGCTGAAGACGATCCTGGGAATGGACGCATGACTTCTGAACGCATCCGACGCTGGAAGCTGGCACTTGGCGACGACGACATGGAGGGTCTCGGCGAGCGCGACCAGCGTCTGAGCCGCGCGCTGTCGGTCCTCTACGAATCCGAAGGGCGCAAGGGGCGCGGCGGGCTCGGTGCGTCTTCGCCGAAAGTCTCGCGCTGGCTCGGCGATATCCGCGAGTTCTTTCCTGCGCCTGTCGTCCAGGTGATTCAGAAGGACGCCTTCGAGCGCCTGAATCTCAAGGCGCTGATGTTGGAGCCGGAGTTTCTTGAGACGCTGGAAGCGGACGTGCATCTCGTTGCCGATCTCATCTCGCTGCGCGGCGCGATGCCCGCCAAAACCATGGAGACCGCCCGCGCGGTGGTCAACAAGGTCGTCGAGGATCTGATGAAGCGATTGCAGTCCAAAACGGTGGAGAAGGTCACGGGAGCTTTGAACCGCTCGCAGCGCACCCGTCGGCCTCGCCACGCCGATATCGACTGGCCAAGGACGATCCGCGCCAATCTTCGCCACTACCAGGAGGATTTCCACACGATCGTGCCGGAGACCTTGGTGGGTTTTGCCAGAAAAACCCGGACGCAGGCCGATCTCGATCATGTCATGCTGTGTGTCGACCAGTCGGGTTCGATGGCATCCTCGGTTGTCTACGCGTCGATCTTTGCCGCCGTCATGGCATCCCTTCCGGTCCTGTCGACGAAGCTCGTCTGTTTCGACACCGCGATCGTCGACCTGACGGAAGATCTAGCCGATCCGGTCAAAGTCCTTTTCGGCGTGCAACTCGGCGGCGGCACGGATATCAATGCGGCGCTTGCCTATTGCGAAACCAAGATCGATCGGCCGAACAAGACGCATCTCGTTCTCATCACCGACCTGTACGAAGGTGGGGATGCCGGCGCGATGCTGGCGCGTGTCGCCGCGCTCAAGCAATCCGGCGTCAATGTTATCGTTCTGCTGGCGCTTTCCGACGACGGCAGGCCCGGTTACGACGCCCGCCATGCAGGCGCGATCGCTGCTATGGATTGCCCGGTCTTCGCCTGCACGCCGGATCAATTTCCGGACCTGATGGCAGTCGCCTTGACGAAGCAGGATATCGGACAATGGGCCAGTGCAAACGGAATCGGGCTCGTACGAGGTGCCTGAGAACGCGCAAAATGGCCAACCCGGCGGCGGCACCATTCTTTTGCCGTGCCTCCGCCGTTTTGCGCCCTTAATATGAAGAACGATTCGTCGTCGACGATTGAGCATTCAAGGGGCATGAGAGGAATAAGCGATGACCGACGCCAAGAGCGGCATTCTGGGGCTGCGGCCGAACATCACCGTCATTGGCGTCGGCGGTGGCGGCGGAAATGCGATCAACAACATGATCGCCGAGAAACTCGCCGGCGTTGAGTTCATCGCGGCGAATACGGATGCCCAGGTGTTGGCGACCTCGAAGGCCTCCCGGCGCATCCAGCTCGGGGCGCAGGTGACCGAGGGGCTTGGCGCGGGTTCGTTGCCGGAGGTCGGCCGGGCGGCGGCCGAGGAGTCGCTTGACGAGATCATGGATCACCTCAGCGGTTCGCACATGTGCTTCGTCACCGCCGGCATGGGCGGCGGAACGGGAACGGGTGCGGCGGCGGTGATCGCGCGGGCAGCCCGCGATGCCGGCATCCTGACGGTCGGTGTCGTCACCAAGCCGTTTTCCTTCGAGGGCAATCGCCGCATGCGGACGGCCGAGGTCGGCATCGAGGCGCTGCGCCAGGCCGCCGATACCGTCATCGTCATTCCCAATCAGAACCTCTTCCGCATCGCCGATGCGAAAACCACCTTCGCCGACGCCTTCATGACCGCCGATCGCGTGCTCTATTCGGGCGTCGGCTGCATTACCGATCTCATCGTCAAGGAAGGGCTGATCAACCTCGATTTCGCCGATGTGAAATCGGTGATGCGCGGCATGGGACGGGCGATGATGGGTACCGGCGAAGCCACGGGTGAAGGCCGCGCGATGAGGGCGGCGGAGGGGGCGATCGCAAACCCGCTGCTCGACGACCTCTCGATGAAGGGCGCCAAGGGCGTGTTGATCTCGATTTCCGGCGGTTCCGACATGACGCTGTTCGAAGTCGACGAGGCGGCGAGCCGCATTCGCGATGAAGTGCAGGCGGACGCCGAAATCGTCGTCGGCGCCATCTTCGACCGCGGCCTTGACGGAAGGTTCCGGGTCTCGGTTGTGGCGACCGGCCTGGAAGGCGGCGGCGCCGCCGCCATGCCCGGCTTCGTCGCTGAAGAACAGCAGATACCGCGCATACTGCAGTAGGCCGTCAGGCCCAGCTCGAAGCCTTACGAGAACGGAAACGGAAGCCGCGGCAGCGTAAGCGTTGACCGACGGCTTCCTCCTCCGGTGGAACAAGTATGGACGGCGATCATTTGTTGGATCATGAAACCTGTCACACCGATCGCAACGCTGGTTCTGCTTTTCTCATTCGGTACGGCGGAGGCGCTGGAACTGACGCCGGATGCCATCAACAGCGCATCGCTTGCTTCGATTGCGCATGAGCGCCCAAGGAAACCGTCGCCGGAGCCTGATCCGGCGATCGTGCGTCTCCAGGCGCTTCTCGGGGAGTCTTCATTCCGGCCGCCACACGTGGTTGCAGGTCGATTTCAAACACCAGACAGTCCTCGAACGCTTCCTTGTCGCGTTGCGCCGGCGTGTGGCTCGGGTTTATGTGCATATGTGCGCGGCGCGGCAACCGTATACAGCATTCAGCGCGGGTGCCCAATGCAAGCTAAAGTGCAGCATCCGGTAGGGGTGCCGATCGATGCTCTTGCCCGAGCCGCTTCCATAAGGCTGTCATGACGGGGCCGTGCGATCGACGCCGAAGGCGGACCGCAGCCAAGGTTTCGGTTCTGCCGGGCAATTGCGGTCCCGCAATATTGAGAAGCCTTCCGGTCTGAAGATCGTCGTCGATCAGCCATGTCGGCAAATGACCCCACGCGAGACCGTGAAGAATCAGTTCTTTCTTCATAAGCTGGTCAGGCACCGAACAGCGTGGACTTCCCTCGATCAGAAAGAAACTCTCAGCCGATGACCGCCGTGCGGTGTCGCGGATGACACATTGGGTAAAAGGCATGAGCTGCTCCGGGTTGACGCCGTCCGCCGTGCTGAAATTCAGGAAACCCGGCGCCACGACGGGCACCATTTCCACCTGTCCCAGGTCGATGAGATCGAGGCGTGGGTCGGATGGATCCGCGCGATGGACGATGAGGTCGGCTTCTCCATGCAGCAGCCGTTCGAGCGGGCCGCTGACGGCCTCGTATTCGAGACGAACCTGCGTGCGCGCATGGTCGGCAAAGAAATGACTGATTAGTTCGAGCATGTGCGGCCGCGGGCAAAGATCGCCGATCACAATCGTGAGCAGCGTCTCTTCTCCGCTGGCCAATTGGTCGGCATAGGTCCGCAGATCGTCGAACTGGCGCAGCATCAGTCGGGCCTGGGCATGAAACATCCGCCCTGTACCGGTCAGCGCGACACGATAGCCGCTCCGGTCGAACAGCGTGAAGCCGAGCTGCTGTTCCAGCCGGGCGACGGCGGAAAAGACAGCGGGATGCGACCGTCCGAGCGCAGCGCCCGCCGCCTGAAAACTGCCTTCGCTCGCCACGGCATCGAAGCATCGAAGCTCGTAGAGCTTGAACCGGTCCATTGTTTGCAAATCCGACAATGATTGCTCGATCTTAGTAATATATTCGAGTCTCGGTCACGCAGTAAAGGTCATTGCTGTCATAAACGCCTGCCTTGAAGGGACCAACCATGACCGAACAACGACTTTTCACCACTGGCGATGGATGCAAGATCGCCTATCAGATCGATGGCGCCGAAGACCGGCCCTTCCTCACCTTCTCCAATTCGATCGCCACCAGCCTGCACATGTGGGACCGATCTGTCGCCGAACTCGGGCGGTCATTCCGACTGCTGCGTTACGATTTTCGTGGCCATGGCGGTTCCGAGGCTGCGACCGGCCCCTATTCAATGGACCGGCTCGGGCGCGATGTCGTGGAATTGCTCGATCATCTCGGCATAGAGCGGACCCATTTCATCGGCCTCTCGCTCGGCGGCGTCGTTGGCCAGTGGCTCGCCATTCAAGTGCCGGAGCGGATCGATCGCCTGGTCCTGTCCAACAGTTCTGCCTATCTGGCCGGTGATATTCCCTTCGACGAACAGATTCGCACGACATTGGCAGCTCCCGACATGACTGAGATTGCCGAGGGCTTCCTGCGCAACTGGTTTCCGGCCGATTGGCTTGCCGGCCCCAACGAGATCGTTGACGAATTTCGCGCTGGCTTACTGGCCACATCACCACATGGCCTTGCGGGATGTTATGCCGCGCTTCGCGACGCCGACTTCCGGCGAACGGATCGGCTGATCGGTGCACCAACTCTCGTCATCGGCGGCGAAGCCGACGGTGTTACGAAACCGGAGCACAGCCGCGAGATCGCCGAAACCATCCCGGGAAGCAAACTCCTTCTGCTGCCTGGCATCCACATCCTGAATGTCGAACAACCCGACCGCTTCCTGAGCGCGGTGACGCGTTTCCTCGGCGAGGCGGCATAGCGGAATGACTCCGCAAGCGTGCGTCGATTGAGGCCGGCCTGGAAGGCAGCGCCGCCCCCGCCATGCCCGGCGTCGCCGCGGAAGATCTGCAGATCCCGCGCATCCTGCAGCAGGGCCACAGGGCGCAGCTTGAAGCCTGCAAGGAACGGAAACGGAAGCCGCGGCAGCGTAAGCGTTGACCGACGGTCTTCCTCCTCCGGTGGAACAAGTATGGCCGGCGATCATTTGTTGGATCATGAAACCTGTCACACCGATCGCAACGCTGGCTCTGCTTTTCTCATTCGGTGCGGCGGACGCGCTGGAACTGACGCCGGATGCCATCAACAGCGCATCGCTTGCTTCGATTGCTCATGAACGTCCCAAGAAAGCGTCGCCGGACCCGGATCCGGCGATCGTGCGTCTGCAGGTGCTTCTCGACCGCGCGGGTTCCTCGCCGGGCGTGATCGACGGCTTGTATGGCGAGAATGTCGGCAAGGCGCTCGCCGCATTCGAGACGATGAACAAGCTTGCGCCCGACGGCAAACTCGATGCCGAGGTGCTCCGCCGGCTGGAAACCGGCCCAGCCATCGTCGAGAGCTACGTCATCACCAAAGACGATGCCGCCGGTCTCGTCGACCGCATTCCCGAGGATTACGGGGAGAAGGCCAAGATGACGAGCATGGGATATACCAGCGTGGAGGAGAAGCTGTCGGAGCGGTTCCACATGGACATCGATCTGATGAAGACGCTCAATCCGAGCACGGATTTCGCGCCCGGCAAACCGATCGAGGTGGTGACGACGGGACCTCCCAAAGAGGGGAAGGTCAAGCGCATCGAGGTGAATGCCAGGACGGGACAGGTCCTGGCCTATGACGAAGGCGGATCGATGCTTGCCGCCTATCCGGCGACGGTCGGCAGCAGGGACAATCCGTCTCCGAGCGGTACGCACAAGGTCAAGGGCGTCGCGCGGATGCCCGTCTACCGCTATGATCCGAAGATCAATTTCAAGCAGGGGAAGAACGACAAGATCCTCACCATCCCCAAAGGACCGAACGGGCCGGTCGGCAGCATCTGGATCGATCTGACCGAGCCGACCTACGGCATTCACGGCACGCCCGATCCGGAATTGATCGACAAGGTCGCATCGCATGGCTGCGTCCGTCTGACCAACTGGGATGCGGAAGAGCTTGCCGGCATGGTAAAACCGGGCGTGACGGTCAAATTCGTCGACTAAATATAGTCAGGCGGGTCGATAGATCTGGGCCATCGAGCCTTTCGGAAAGACCTTTGAGCTGATCAGGTTGAGCTGCCTTGGCTGGGCGAGGTCGGAGAAGATCGGCAGGCCCTTGCCGAGGGCCAGCGGATACACCATCAGCATGTATTGATCGACCAATCCATGGGCGATGAGGCTGCGCGCAAAGGCGGCACCGCCATGGGCGATGATCGGCTTGCCATCCTCGGCTTTCAGCCTGGCGATTTCTTCGGCCAGATCGCCGCTCGCCACATAGGCTTCACCCCAACTTTCCGCGCCGTGCTGCAGCCCTTCGCCGCGCCCTTTGGCCGTTTCAGCCGCCTTCAGGATCGCCGGCCCTTGTTTTGAAAAGACGGCCTTCGGAATCTGGTTCATCGGCGGGGCGAATACTCCTGTCGCGGTCGGCCAATAGCTGGCCATGCCCTGGAAGGTGCGGCTGCCCATGATGTGCAGGCTGGCATTCCATGCATTCTCCACCTTCCAGGCAATGGCCTCCTGATCGCCGGAAAATATCCATTCGTTTTCGCCCGCAGGGCCGCTGACAAAACCGTCGAGCGACATGGCCATGGTCAGGAACAATTCTCTCATCGCTTTCTCCTCGCGCTGGTTCGACCCAAGGACGAGCGAGATCAATCTGTTCCGACAATGCGCATTCGCCAGACCCGAAAATCGTGACTGGGGCGCGTTCCGTCTTTTCGGACGCACACAGGATGCTCATCGTCGACAAATAACCGCACAGTAAACAATCACGTCTTTACAACTAACATGTTAGTCTGCTATTCCTGACCCATCAGTTGGGAGAAAATGACGTTGACGCAGAAATTCGGGCTTTCGGTCGCTCTTGCCACGCCGTTCGAAGAGAATGGCGGGATTGCGATCGATGCGATGATCGCGCAGGCGCGGCGATGCCTGGCCGCCGGATGCTCCAGTGTGACGCTGTTCGGGACGACGGGCGAGGGCTCTTCCATCGGAAGCCTGGAACGCGAACGCGTCCTTTCGGCCTTCCTCGATGCCGGGATCGCGGCAAAGAACATCGTCGTCGGCGTGCTGGTCGATGCCGCCGAGGATGCGGCCGTCCAGGCCGCTCATGCTCTTTCCAAGGGAGCCCGCAATATCCTTCTCGCTCCGCCGTCCTATTTCAAGAACGTCAGCGACGACGGCGTCTTCCAGTGGTTTTCGGCCGTCTTCGCCATGCTGGGCGAAAAGGCGCGTGATATCATCGTCTACAATCTTCCTTCGGTCACCATGGTGCCCTTAAGCGTATCGCTGATCGGCCGGCTGCGGACCGCGTTTCCCCATATCGTCACAGGCGTCAAGGATTCCTCCGGCGACTGGCCTTATACGGAAGCGCTTCTCAAAGCGCATGGCGATCTCATCATTCTGGTGGGCGACGAGCGCCACCTCGCCAGAGGCGTTCGGCTCGGCGGCCAGGGGGCGATCTCCGGCATGGCGAATTTCCTGCCCCGCGAAGTCAGGCTGATGGCCGAGGAAGGCAAAGACGACCCCCGCGTTGAGGATTTCGTGCCCGAATTGCTGAAATATTCCGTCATCGCGGCCGTGAAGGCGATGGTCGCGCGCGTGACCTCGGAGGAGATCTGGCTTACGGTTCGCCCGCCGCTCGTATCAATATCCGGCGAAGGACAGGCGCAGCTCGCTCTTGCTTTCGATACTCTTTTCCGCTCGAAAGCGGCGTAGGTCAGAGATGTTTCTGGAGGAGGCGATGGACGGAACGGAGGAGCAGCCGACACTGCGGGAAAAGGCGTATGCGAGCTTCACGCGCCACCTTCTTGCGCGTGACGTGCGTCCCGGCCAGTTCGTTTCCCAGCGCCGCCTCGTGGAGCTGACGGGATTGCCGCTCGGCGCCATCCGCGAGCTCATCCCGAGGCTCGAAGCCGAGGGCCTGATCAAGACCGTGCCGCAGCGGGGTCTGCAGATTGCGCACATCGATCTCAACCTCATTCGCGAGGCCTTCCAGCTGCGCGTGTTCCTGGAAAAGGAAGCCGTGGCGCTTTTCACCCGGTCCGCCTCAGACGAGACGATCGCCGGGCTTCTGAAGCAGCATCGGGATATCGCCGACGCCATTCGCAGCGGCGACGGATCGCATGAACTGGAATTGCGCGCGCAAGCCGTCGACTGGGGCATGCACGACGCCTTTATCGATGCGCTTGGCAATACCATCATTTCGAATGCCTACCGCGTGAACTCAATCAAGATGCGTCTGATCAGTCAGGATCGTTTCCGCATCGAGGGTCACGTCGGGCCCGTCATGGGCGAGCACCTGAAGGTGCTCGAGGCGATCGAGCGGCGATCGGTGGAGGACGCCGTCAACAGCCTTGTCGCACACATCAATCATGCAAGGGATCGTGCGCTGGGGATTTAATCGGGAATGAGCAGCCGGAGGTGAGGAGATCGCCGGCAAAAGGAGGAGGAGTCACATGCCATCATTCTTCAATCCGACGAGGCGAGGCTTCCTGGCGGGTGCGGCCGCGCTTGGGGCAGGCAGCATGCTCGGCATGCGACCAGCATCCGCCGCCGTCGACTGGAAACGCTTCACCGGCACCACGCTCGAAGTGAACCTGGTCAAAAGCCCGCGCAGCGAAATACTTCTGAAGTACCTGTCCGAATTCGAGGCGCTTACCGGCATCAAGGTCAACGCCGAAGCGACACCCGAACAGCAGCAGCGCCAGAAGACGACCATCGAGCTGAGTTCGGGAAAACCGAGCTTCGACGTTGTGCACATGAGCTACCATGTGCAGAAGCGGCAGTTCGAAAAGGGCGGCGGGCTTGCCGATATCAGCGGCTTCCTCAAGGACCCCTCCCTGACTGACCCGTCTTTGGCGGAAAGCGACTTCGCCGAAGCCGGCCTCGCCTTCGCCAAGGATGCCGGCGGCGCCCTGCGCTCTCTTCCCTTCTCGGTCGATTACTGGATCATCTACTGGAACAAGGCGCTGTTCGAGAAGAAGGGGCTTGCCTACCCCTCGACCTTCGAGGAACTGGCAAGTGCTGCCGAGGCGCTCACCGATGCCTCGACCAACACCTACGGCTTCGTCGCCCGCGGCCTGAAGAACGCCAATACGCCGGTCTGGACGACGCTGCTGCTCGGCTATGGTTCGAGCCCGCTCGGCCCTGACGGCAAGCTGCGCACGACATCGGAAGACGCGGTGGATGCGGCCAAGCTTTACCAGAAGCTGATGACCAAGACCGCCCCTCCCGGCGTTTCCGGCTTCAACTGGGCCGAGGCGCAGTCGGCCTTCCTGCAGGGCAAGATCGGCATGTGGATGGATGGTGTCGGCTTTGCTCCACCGATCGAGAATCCGGAAAAATCGCGCGTCGTCGGCCAGGTCGGTTACGGCATCATGCCGAAGGGCCCGAAGGCGCAGGCCGCCGGCACCTTCGGCGACGGGCTTGGCGTCGTCGCGGCCAGCCAGAAGAAGGAAGCCGCCTACCTCTTCTGCCAATGGGCGATTTCGCATGAAATGGGCGCGCGCCTGCTGCAGGCCGGCGCCGGCGTTCCTTTCCGCCAGTCCATCCTCGAGGATGCGAAGGTCCGCGAAGGCGTCAAGATGCCGGCCACTTGGCTGGATGCCGTCGTCGGTTCCGGCAAGATCTCGCAGCTCGCGCTGCCGGTGATCATTCCGGTCACCGAGTTCCGCGACATCTACGGCGTCGGCCTCACCAACATGATCGGCGGCGCCGATCCTGCGGCCGAGCTGAAGTCGGCGACGGCCCAGTTCGAACCCGTCCTGGCGAAAAGCGAGGGATAATGGCTTCGGCGGGCATCGAAACGGCCGCTATGGCCAAGGCGTCGAAAGCAGGGAGCAAACCGGGCCGGTTTGCTCCCAACTACTGGCCCTTCGTCATCCCTGCGCTGATCGTCATATCAGCCGTCATCGTCTTTCCATGGGTGTTTACGGTGTGGATGAGCGTCAACAGCTGGACGCTCGGGCAGTCGCAGACCTTTGCGGGGCTGGACAATTACATCCGTCTCGCCGGCGACATGCGCTTCTGGGAGTCGCTCTGGCATACGGTGCTCTATACGACGCTCTCCGTGGTGGTTCCCCTTTTCCTGGGAACGCTCGCGGCGCTGATCTTCGATGCCCAATTTCCGCTGCGCGGACTTCTGCGCGGCATATTCGTGATGCCGATGATGGCGACCCCGGTCGCCATCGCGCTCGTCTGGACGATGATGTTCCATCCGCAGCTCGGCGTCCTCAACTATCTCCTCTCCTTCGCAGGCATCGGGCCGCAGGAATGGATCTACAATCAGAGCAGCGTCATTCCCTCGCTGGTCCTGGTCGAAAGCTGGCAGTGGACGCCGCTCGTCATGCTGATCGTGCTCGGCGGCCTGGCTGCCGTCCCGCGCGAGCCCTATGAAAGTGCCGAGATCGACGGCGCCAATGTCTGGCAGAAATTCCGCTACCTCACGCTGCCGATGATTGCGCCGTTCCTGATGATCGCCGTGATCATCCGCAGCATCGATGCCGTGAAGAGCTTCGACATCATCTATGCCATGACCCAGGGCGGCCCGGGCACGGCATCGGAAACGATCAACATCTATCTCTACAACACCGCGTTCGCCTATTACGACATCGGCTACGGCTCGGCCATGGCGGTGGTCTTTTTCATCCTCATCGTCCTGCTCTCCTTCGTCCTTATGATGGTCCGGCAGCGCGTGAACTGGTCCGACGGGGAGGCACGCTGATGAAGCGCAAGACGCTCGACCGCATCGGATTGCTGTTCGTTGCCCTGGTAATGATCTCGCCGGTCGTCCTGTTCTTCCTCTGGATGATCTCGCTGTCGCTGAAATATGAAATCGACAACGGCGCCTATCCGCCGATCTTCATCCCGGAGCGTTTCGCCTGGTCGAATTATGTGAAGGTCTTCGAGGAGAACAACTTCTTCCTCTATCTCTGGAATTCGGTGCTCGTGACGGGTGCGGCTACGCTCCTGGCGCTGTTGATCGGCGTGCCGGCCGGATATGGCATCGCCCGCCTGAAAGCGGAAAAATCCGCCATGGTCATCATGATCGCGCGCATGACGCCAGGCCTTTCCTTCCTGATACCGCTCTTCCTGCTGTTCCAGTGGCTGAACCTGCTCGGCACGCTCATGCCGCAGATCATCATCCATCTCGTGGTCACCGTGCCGATCGTCGTGTGGATCATGATCGGCTATTTCGAGACGACGCCGATGGAACTGGAAGAGGCCGCAAGCATTGACGGCGCAACGCCCTGGCAGGTCTTCCGCATGGTCGCCCTGCCGATCGCAAAGCCCGGCATTGTCGTCGCCTTCATCCTGTCGGTCATCTTCTCCTGGAACAACTTCGTCTTCGGCATCGTGCTCGCCAGCCGGGAGACGCGCACGCTTCCCGTCGCGGTCTACAACATGCTTTCCTTCGAACAGGTGAGCTGGGGACCACTTGCCGCGGCGGCGTTGATCGTCACCTTGCCGGTGCTGATATTGACGGTGTTTGCGCAACGGCAGATCGTGGCGGGCCTGACGGCCGGGGCCGTCAAGTAAGCAGGTGAGACAGAGATTCTGATGGCTTCTTCCGCCTTCGATCCGCCTTCCGGCCCGCCGCGTCGCGTCCTCTGCGTCGGCGCGGCGGTTCTGGACACGCTGTTTCGCGTGCGCTCGCTGCCGACCGGCCAGGGCAAGATCCTGCCCTACGAGATGCTGCAGGTCGCCGAGGGCATGGCCTCGAGCGCGGCATTCGCGGTCGCCCGCCTCGGCGGTCACGCCAGCCTCTGGGGCGCGGTCGGCGACGACGCCACCGGCGATCGCATTCTGACCGACCTCGGCAAGAGCGGCATCGACACGGGCGGCATGCTGCGGGCGGAAGGCGCGCGCTCGGCCGTCTCGACGATCCTGATCGACGATCGGGGCGAGCGCCTGATCGTGCCTTTCTACGATGCGCGGCTGCACGACACGGTCAGGCCGGTCGCGGCAGGGGATGTCTCGTCCTTCGACGCGGTGCTGGTCGACGTGCGGTGGCCGAAGCTTGCGTTGGCGACGCTCCTGGCGGCGAGGGAAGCGGGCAAGCCCGCCATTCTCGACGGCGATGTTGCCGGCGACGGCGTGATCGAGATGCTGGCGCCGGCGGCAAGCCACATCGTCTTCTCCCAGCCGGCCGCCGAGCGCCTTGCCGGAACGACCGATCTGACGGAGATGGTCGGCCGTCTGAAACGAAAATACGAACAGGCCTTCATCAGCGTCACGTCAGGCGAAAACGGCTCGTTCTGGTTCGACGACACCACGAGCGAAATCCGTCATCTCACTGCGCCTGAGGTGAGGGCCGTCGACACGCTGGCGGCCGGCGATATCTTCCACGGCGCTTTCGCGCTCGCGATCGCGGAAGGCATGCCGATCGAAGAGACGATGCGATTGTCGTCCATGGCGGCAGCGCTCAAATGCCAAGTATTCGGCGGCCGTATCGGCGCTCCGAGCCGGGCGGAAGTGTGCGATGCCCTGCGGGATTGGAACGTCAGGCCGCTCAGCCGACGCCATATCCCATGATTCCTAGCTCGTCTAAAAATCGGCGACCTTGCCCCAGGCCGATGTCTTGAACCGCTCCGGGTGATAGGGCCTGGGATCGACGATCGGCGTGTCGCCGCTGACAATATCGGCGATGAGATGGCCGGCGCCTGGACCGATGCCGAAGCCATGACCGCTGAAGCCGGCGGCCAGAATGAAGCCCGGTATCTCGGTGATCTCGCCGATCCCGGGCACTCCATCCGGCGTGCTGTCGACATAACCCGCCCAGGCGGCGGTGATCTGGGTTGTCCTGAGATCGGGCAGGAGTTCAAGGGCGCGCGCGTGGGTCCGCTCGATCGTCGCCTGATCGACCTTGGGATCGAGAATGCGCATCCGCTCCATCGGAGTGGGTGCGTCCAGACGCCATCGCCTCAAGGTTTCGTGGCCGGATCTCATTCCCTCCCATCCGCCGGGCGCCAGGCTTCGCCAACGCCGGATGAACATCGGCAGAAACTGCGGCGCGTAGCGGAATTGCTGCGGCGTCAGGTCGACACGGCCGCCGCCGCTGATGGCAAGCGTATAACCGCCGTCGCCACGGCGCGTGGCGGAGACGGCGGAGGTATGCAGCGTATCCGGCAAGGCTGCGGCGGGCGGCGAAACCGAAAGGATCGACGAGCGGATCGAAGCCTGCGGGAAGCGGATGCCGAGCTGGTGGCAGAAGGACGAAGCCCAGGCGCCGCCGGCAAGGACCGCAGTCCTGGTGCGAATGGTGCCGTGTTCGGTCACGACGGCGCAAAGACGCCCGCCTTCGGTTTCGATGCCGCGGGCGGCACAGGATTGGCGCACGGTGCCGCCGAGCTTCAGGATCGCACGCGCCACGGCCGGAGCAGCATTCGCCGGGTCGGCCGTCCCGTCGGTCGGGGAGAAGACGCCGCCCTTCCAAGACTTGCCCGTCGCGCGGCCGCGCTCGCTCGCCTCGGCGCCATCGAGCATATGTGTGGTGACGCCGGCGGTGCGGGCAAAGTCACGCCAGCGCGCCCAGCCGGCGAGCTCCTCGTCGCTGTTGCTCAGATAGAAGAGTCCACAGCGGCGAAAGCCCGTATCCTCACCGGATTCGGCTGCGAAGCGTTCCCACAGATCGAGGCTCTTCGTCGCCATCGGCAGCTCTCGCGCATCGCGGTTCTGCTGGCGGCACCAGCCCCAGTTCCGGCTCGACTGTTCCGCACCGATCCGGCCCTTCTCGACGAGAACGACCTTCTGGCCCCGCAGCGCCAGATAATAGGCCGTGAAGACGCCGATGATGCCGCCGCCGATCACCACGGCATCGGCGGCCGCGGGAAGTGTCAGGGGTGACTCAACGAGTTTCAGCGGTGCGGGCATGAGGCGGTCTCCGGTTGCGGCATAATCTAGCGGGATTTGCCGATGTCGCGTTGCTGGAGTTCGACCGGCCGGCAGCAGAACATGCCGTCTTGCCGGAAGCACGCAGACAGTTGTGCTTCGCACCGGCCGGCAAAACAAAATAGACAGGGAGGTGCAATGTGTTACCCTCAATCAAGGGAAGACGACAGCATAATCTGCCGCGTCCTCTACCGGCTGAAACCCGAAAAGGTGCTTCGTGAAACTCGATCGAATCGACGTCAAGATCCTCCACGAACTGCAGAAGAACGGGCGCATCACGAATGTGGAACTGGCAGACCTCGTGGCGCTGTCCCCGAGCCCCTGCCTGATGCGGGTGAAAAAGCTGCAGGCGGAGGGCTACATCGAAGGCTACTCGGCGCAGATCAACGTCGGCAAGCTCGGCCAGACCTTGACGGTGTTTACCGAAATCACCCTGAAGAACCACCGGCAGATCGATTTCGCCCGCTTCCTGGCGGCGATCGAAAAGGTCGAGCAGGTGATCGAGTGCCATCTCGTGTCCGGCGGCTACGACTATCTCGTCAAATTCGTCACGTCGGGGATCGGCGAGTACCAGACGATCATGGAGCGTCTCACCGACATGGATGTCGGCATCGACAAATATTTCAGCTTCGTCGTCCTGAAGTCGCCGATCGTCAGGGCGCATATGCCGCTGACGAGCCTGTTTCCGCTCTAGAGCACTTCCGCTTTTCTCCGAATCGCGAAAATGCTCTATCTCTTTGTTTTTACGCAATTCCGGACGCAAAACCGTTACACACTTTTGCTGGAATTGCTCTAGGTCACGCACTCATAAACTGCTGGCGGCAGCCGCAAGGTTCTGATTCAAGCTTCTTGAAGGGAGCTGCTGATGGGCCAGCCTCGCTACGAGTTGACGGATTTCGAGTGGTCGGTACAGCGAAAACTACCCTGCTCTCGTCAAACGCGCTTCAGCCAAAATCTGGATGCGCGTTACGAGTCGGCGAGCTATAGAGTCCCCTCGGACGCTCGGAGAGGCGTTCAGGCAGGAGCCCGACCATGATCAAGATGAGCGTCTACTATCCGGCCGATGGCGGCTCGAAGTTCGATCACGACTACTACCGCACCCGCCACATGCCACTGATCCAGGAACGGCTCGGCGATGCCTGCCTGCGCTACGAGATCGAGAAGGGCCTTGCGGGTCGCGAACCTGGAAGCGCGCCGGAGTTCGTCGCGGCCTGCCACATCTACTCGCCGACCCTGGCGACATTCCAGGAGGCGTTCGGTCCCCACCGCGCGGAGATCGTCGCGGACGTCGCCAACTATACGGACATCACGCCCGTCGTGCAGTTCAGCGAAATCGTTGGAGGGTAGGGGGCTTCGGCGCCTCAGGCGTAGCCGTTGAAGCGAAAACTACCCTGCGCTCGTCAAACTCGCTTCAGCGAAAATCTGGATGCGCTTTATGAGTCGGTGACCTAAAGTCTTTCCGGCCTCTGGGGAACACTGAGAACCTGTCCTACCCTCTGCTGTAGGCGCGCACCAGTTCCGGATCCTGCGTCAGCCCGTCGAGCCAGGCCGGATCGAGCTTCGGCACCGAGGAGAAGAGCAGCTGGGAGTAGGGGTGCTGCGCCGCCCTGATCTTCGCGGGCGTGATTTCCTCGACCTTCCTGCCGTCATACATCACGACGATCTCGTCGCAGATCGCCTCCACCACCGAAAGATCGTGGCTGATGAAGATGTAGGAGAGGCCGAGCTCCCGCTGCAATTCCTTGAGAAGGTCGATCACGGCGGCGGCGACCACGGTATCGAGCGCCGAGGTAATCTCGTCGCACAGGATCAGTTTCGGATCGGCGGCAAGCGCCCGGGCGAAATTCACGCGCTGCTTCTGCCCGCCCGAAAGCTCTGCCGGCCGGCGATGGCGAAGGCTGCGGGGCAGGCGGACCATGTCCATCAATTCGTCGATGCGCGCGCTGCGCGCCTTGGCCGGCATGCCGTGGTAGAAGACCAGCGGCCGGTCGAGTATGTCCTCGACCGATTTTGCCGGATTGAGCGCCGTATCGGCATATTGGAAGACGATCTGCATCTCGCGCAGTTGATCGCGCGAGCGTTCGCGGGCGCTGTGGCCGAGTTCCTTGCCGTCGAAGACGATTTTGCCGAAGGCGGCAGGCAGGATGCCGGCGATGGTGCGGGCAAGGGTGGATTTGCCGCAGCCGGATTCGCCGATGATGCCGAGATTGCGCCCTTTCTCGACCTTGAGGCTCACCTGCTGGACGGCGCAGACCAGAGGCCGGCCATCGGCCTGGCGCCGGCCGTAACCGGCGATGACGTCTTCGATCGTCAAGAGCGGCGCCGGCGCTGCCTTGCCATCGGCTTCAGGATTGCGCGCCTTCGGCTCGAAAGCAGCAAGCAGTTCGCGGGTATAGGGATGTTTCGCCGCGGTCAGGATTTCTTCCGTCGTGCCGGTTTCCTGGACCTCGCCGCCCTTCAGCACGACGATGCGGTCGGCGATCTGGGCGACGACGGCAAGGTCGTGAGAGACGTAGACGCCTGATATGCCGCCTTTCTTCATGGCCGATTTGAAGGCGCGCAGCACTTCGATCTGCGTCGTCACGTCGAGCGCTGTCGTCGGCTCGTCGAAGATCATCAGCTTGGGGTCGCCGATCAGGGCCATGGCCGCCGACAGGCGCTGCAGCTGGCCGCCGGAAACCTGGTGGGGGTAGCGTGTGCCGATGATCTCCGGTTCGGGCAGGGAAAGCGCCCGGAAGAGTTCGACCGCCCGGCTTCTCGCCTCCTCGGCCGGCATCAGCCCGTGGATGCGCGTGACCTCGATCACCTGATCCATGATTGTGATGGCGGGGTTGAAGGCGGCGGCGGCCGATTGCGGGACATAGGCGACCTCGGTGCCGCGCAGCCTGGCGCGCTGCTTTTCGCCAAGCCGGACCATGTCCTTGCCGGCAAGCGAAACGCTGCCGCCGGAAATACGACAGCCCGGCCGCGAATGTCCCATCAGGCTCAGCGCGATGGTCGTCTTGCCGGAGCCGCTTTCGCCGATCAGCGCGACGATCTCGCCCTCGGCGATGTCGAGGCTGACGCCCCGGATGATTTCGACGCGGCGGCCGGAATCGGTGGTAGCTTCGACCCTGAGGTCGCGGATTTCGACGAGATTGGCCATCACTCGCTCCGATCTCGGATTTTCTGCGGCAGGTTGTCGATCAGCAGGTTCACGCTGATCGTGAGGCTGGCGATCGCAAGCGACGGGAACATCACTGCGGGAGCCCCGAAAGGCAGGCCGCCGATATTTTCACGCACGAGCGCGCCCCAGTCCGCATAGGGTGGCTGCACGCCGAGCCCCAGGAAGGAAAGGCCGGAGAGCAGGAGGACGATGAAGACGAAGCGCAGCCCGAGATCGGCAAGCACCGGACCCACGATGTTGGGCAGGATTTCCGAGCGGATGAGATACAGCGTGCTTTCGCCGCGGATGCGGGCGACGGTGATGAAGTCCATGGAGTTGACGTTAACGGCAAGCGCCCGTGCGAACCGATAGGACCCCGGTATGTAGATCACCGAAAGCGTCAGGATCAGCACCGGGATCGACGAACCGACGGCAGCAACCACGACAAGACCGAAGAGCTTGCCCGGGATGGAATTCAGCGCATCGAGGAAGCGGGAGAGCAGGGTATCGAGCCAGCCTCCGGCGACAGCCGCGATCATTCCGAGCACGACGCCGCTGAAGCAGGCGATGGTCACCGCCGCCAGCGAGATGCCGACCGTATAGCGCGCGCCCATCAGGATGCGCGAGAAGACATCGCGGCCGAGATAATCCGACCCCATCCAGAACTGCTGGGATATCGGACCGAAATAGTCGGTATCGACGATCTCGCCGACCGGGTAGGGGATCAGCAAGGGCGCGAAAATCGCGATGAAGGCCCAGACGAGAATGACGGCAAGCCCGAGCAGCCCGACGAGATTGAAGCGGTAGCCGGGCCGGCGTGTCACGGCGGGACGTTGTTCGATATGGGATGTCATCGCAGCCTCGGATTGGAAAGAATGGCGACAATGTCGGCAAGCGTGATCAGGATCAGGTAGCCGAGGCAGAAGATCATCGCGCAGCTCTGGATCAGCGGCAGGTCGCGTGTTGCCACCGCATCGACCATCAGTTTGGCGATGCCGGGATAGTTGAAGATGGTCTCGACGATGATCACCCCGCCAAGGAGATAGGACAGCGACAGGGCGATCGCGTTGACGATCGGACCGAGGGCATTGGGAAGGGCGTGCCGCAGAACGATGCGGGTTCGCGACGCGCCTTTCAGGAGAGCCATCTCGACATAGGGCGTGTTCAGGGTTTCGACGACCGCGGCGCGCGTCATGCGGATCATCTGCGCCGAAACGACGAAGGTGAGCGTGATGACGGGCATGGCGTAGACGCGCAGCATATCGGCAAAGGAGTGGACTTCATTGGCAAGCGACAGCGCCGGCAGCCAGCGGAGATAGACGGCGAAAATCAGCACCGCCGAGGTCGCCACCATGAACTCGGGCACTGAAATCACGCCGATGGTCACGACGGTCACGATCCGGTCGTAGACAGAGCCGCGCAGCATGGCAGCGGTGATACCGAGCGTCAGTGCGATCGGCACCGAGAACAGCGCGGTCACGCCTGCAAGTTTCAGCGTGTTGACGAAGCGGCCGCCGATCAGCTGGCTGATCGGCATGTCGTTGGCATAGGACGTGCCGAGATCGCCGGAGAGCAGGCCGAAAAGCCAGCTGAGGAACCGCAGGAAAGCCGGCTGGTCCAGATGCATGGCTTTGCGCAGGCCTTCGACGGCTTCTGGCGTTGCCGCCTGCCCGAGAAGGATCGTCGCCGTGTCACCCGGCAGCATCGTCGTGGCGAAAAACACGGCGAAGGAGACGATCATCAGGGTGATCAGGGCGATGAGCAACCGGCTCGATATGAGAGACAGCACCTCTTTGTTCACGCGCGCGCTCCCTTTGGCATTGAGACTAATATAACGCGGGGGAAAGCGGGCCGGGGACAATTATCGTCCCCGGCTGCTCTCTTTATCAGGCTTCGAGCCAGACATATTCCGCGAAGGCGTAACCCATCTGGCCGCCGAGCGGGCTGGGTTCCAGGCCCTTGAGCTTGGCGGAGGTCGCATCGACGTTGGAGAGATAGGCCGGAATGATCGTGCCGGCCTGGTCGGCGATCATGGCCTGCATCTCATTGTAGATGGCTTTGCGCTTCTCCTGGTCGAGCAGGCCGCGCGCCTCCAGCAGCATCTTGTCGAATTTTTCGGACTTGTACTGGCTTTCGTTCCAGGGCGCGTCCGAGGCGTAGAGCAGCGAGAACAGGATATCGGGCGTCGGGCGCGGATTGATGTTGCCGAAATGAACAGGCGCCTTGAGCCAGTAATTGTCCCAATAGCCGTCCGACGGGACTCGCTGGACGTCGAGCTTCATGCCGATCTCCGCGCCGGAGGCCTGGATGATCATGGCCATGTCGATCGAGGAGTTTGCCGCTTCCGACGCGACCATCGGGATCGACTGCCCGAGGACGCCGGCCTTCTGGAAGAGGAACTTCGCCTTGTCGGGGTCGAAGGATTTCGGCTTGAGATTGGCGTCGCGATAGAAGTTGACGGGAGAAACCGGCTGGTCGTTGCCGACTTCACCCAGGCCCCGTAGCGCCGACTTTACGATCTGCTCGCGGTTGACGAGATATTTCATGCCTTCGATGAAGGACTGCTTGCTGCCCGGCTCCATGTCGAGACGGATGTTGAGATTGGTATAATTGCCTGATGTCGTCTTCGACAGCACGAAGCCGGCGCCCTGGCTCTCGACAAGGCGCATCGAGCGCGGATTGATCGAAGCGGCAAGATGGATGTCGCCTGACAGCAGCGCGTTGACGCGGGCATTGTCGTCGCTGATTGCGAAATATTCGAAGGAATCGACGTTCGGGCCGGATTTCCAGTAGTTCTTGTTCTTGATGCCGACCGAGCGCACGCCGGGCTCGAACACTTCCCTGACGAAGGCGCCGGTGCCGTTGGCCTTGGAAAAATCGGTGGTGCCGGAAGCGACGATCATGAAGTGGTGCATCGAAAGGATCGTCGGCAGGTCGGCGTTCGGATTGGCGAGCGTGATCTCAGCGGTCTGTTTGTCGACCGCTTTTACGTCAGTGATCTGTGCTGCGATCTTGGCGACCTTGGAACCAACAGCCGGATCGAGGTGACGCTTCAGCGAGAAGACGACATCGTCCGCCGTCAAGGGCTTACCGTCATGGAAGGTCACGCCGCTGCGCAGCTTGACGGTCCAGACTTTCGCATCCTTGGATTCGATTGCCTCGGCAAGCTCCATCTGCGGCGTGCCTGATTTATCGAGGAAGGTCAGGCGATTGTAGAAGGAGCAGCAGCGCACATAGTCGGTCGAGAGCGAGGCCTTCGCCGGGTCGAGCGTGTCGGCCGTCGAGGACGACCAGCCGGCTGCCTTGAGCGCGCCGCCGGCAACCGGCGTCGCCGCGACTGCCTTCGACGCGCGGCCGAGGATCAGCCCGCCGGCCGACATCGCGACGCCGCCTGCCAGCATCATCTGCAGAAGCTCCCGCCGGGTTGCTCCGCGGCGGATGGCGTTTTCGATCTTTGCGTCGTCCGACGCAGTCCAGTTGGTGATTTTATCGGTCATGTCATTCCCCTTTTGTCGTCTGGTTGGGGGGCTGCCCGTCTCCACGCGGGCTTGGCCCTGGTCGGGTCTTCCCGCGGATCAGCTCCGCGCTGCGGCCACGGCCTCGGCAAGGCCGGCCATGGATGCAAAGTGGTAATCGGGTTCAGTGAATTCGGCGGGTTCGATGGTGCCGCCATATCCCTTCTGCGCATGGCGGCGCTCGATCCAGCAATTGGTCATGCCGAGCGCGCGTGAGACGCCGATGTCATGATACTGGCTCTGGGCCACATGCAGAATATCGCTTTTGGACGCGCCTTCGCCGGCCACGAAGTCAAAGACGCTCTCGAAGAAAGCCGGATCCGGCTTTTCCGTACCGGTGTCGTCAGCCGTGAAGGCGGCGTGGAAGGGGTTGCCGAGCTCCGCGGAGAAATGGTCGAAAGCCCAGCGGCGGGCATTCGTCATGGCGATCAGACGGTAGTCGCGGGCAAGCCGCGCCATCGCCGCCGCACTGTCAGGAAATGCTTTCCATGTCCTGGCGGAATCGCGCAGACGCTCGCCATAAACCTTGTCGACCGGCAAGCCGAGATCGGGCGCGATTGCGAGATAGACGCGCACGAGATCGTCGGGGAAGAGAGACGCATCCTCGCTGTAGCGGGCGGCGCGATAAAGCGTCAGCGCTTCTTCGCCGTCGATCGTCATCTCAGCTTCGGCCGCGATTTCCTGAAGGCAGGACGTGAGGCCGCTCTCGAAATCGATCAGCGTTCCGACGACGTCGAAACTCATATATTTGAATTCAGGCAGAGACTTCGTCATTTCGTGTCCCCAGTGTCGGGCGAAAGCGGCATGGACTGCTGCGCTTCGCAAAATTTAGGTCGTTCCCGGCCCGGCTTGGCCCGGGTCCTTATGATGAAGCCCCCCAATTTCTGTGGGTCCGTGGCTTCTGTTCACTTGGAGTTTGGCACCTTCTCCGCATCGTTTGCGCCGAATAGGCGCCGTGATGCGGCACAAAATTCCGAATATCGGCATCCGGCGGTATTTCGCCGGCCGCGGTTCAATCCCTCAGCGCCCGCCTGACGTCGGGGTCCTCCAATGTCTGGTCGAGCGTCTTGGCGGTTCTTTCGAGGATCGCGTCGATGTCGGCATCGGTGCAGCAGAGCGGCGGGGCATAGCCGAGAACGCCGTTGGCGAAGGCGCGGATCACCAGGCCGTTCTCCCAGGCGCGGTCGAAAATGCGCCGGGCGGGCTGCGCCTCGACGGGAAGCGGCGTGCGGGCCGTCTTGTCGGTCACGAGTTCGATGGCGGCCAGCATGCCGCGTCCGCGCACATCGCCGACCAGGGGATGATCCCGCATCGCCTCGAGGCCCGCCATCAGCCGGGCGCCTGCCTTGACGCCATTCTCCAGCAGGCCGCCCTCATAAAGCTTCAGCACTTCCAGAGCGACGGCGGCGCTGACCGGATGGGCGGAATAGGTATAGCCGTGACCGACCGCCGAAGCGCCCGCGCCCTCGGCGATCACCTGATAGACGTGGTCGGCCATGAAGACTGCGCCCATCGGCACGTAGCCCGAGGTCAGTCCCTTGGCTGTCGTCATGAAATCGGGAACGATATCCTCCTCCGAACAGGCAAACAGCGGGCCGGTACGGCCGAAGCCGGTGATCACCTCGTCGGCGACGAACAGAATGTCGAGCTCGCGGCAAAGGTCGCGCATGGCCTTCAGCCAGCCCTTGGGCGGCACGATGACGCCGCCCGACCCCTGGATCGGCTCGACATAGAAGGCGGCGACGCGGTCGGCGCCGATCGCCTCGACCTTGGCGCGCAGCGCGGCAAGCGACGCCGCGATGATCCATTTCGGATCGTCGCCGGCGGGATTGCGATAAGGGTAGGGCGACGGAATCTTGTGCTGCCAGTCGAAAGGAATGCCGAAGCCGGCATGGAAGTTCGGCAGCGCGGTCAGGCCCGCTCCGACCGTCGAGGAGCCGTGATAGCCCTGCTCCAGCGAAATGAACTGGTCGCGCCGCGGCTTTCCGCGAGCGATCCAATAATAGCGGATGAAGCGGATCGTGCTGTCGACGGCGTCGGAACCGCCGAGCGTGAAATAGATATGGTTCAGATCTCCCGGCGCGCGCTCGGCGAGCTCGGCGGCAAGGCGGATGGCGGGTTCCGAACCCAGGCCGAAATAGGCGGTCGCATAAGGCAGCTCACGCATCTGGCGCGTTGCGGCCTCGACGATCGATTCGTGGCCGTAGCCGGCATTGACGCACCAGAGGCCGGCGAAGCCGTCGATCAGCTGGCGGCCATAAGCATCGGTCACCGTCGCCCCCTTGGCCGAGGCGAGAACCCGCACGCCCTGCGCTTCATGACCGCGATAGGAGGCAACCGGATGAATGAGATGGGCGCGGTCGAGCTCGATGAGAGAATTGCTATACATTGATGTCTCCTCCTCAGCCGAGGGCCTGATTGACGAGTGCGAAAGTGGCGGCGGCCGGATCGGCGCCGCGTGGGATTGGCGGCTTTGCCATGGCGATCCCGCCTCCGACATGGGCAAGACCCTGTGCGGCAAGCCAGGGCGCAAGCCCGGTATCGACTGTTGTATCGACCCGTAAAAACTGCCCGGGGCGCCGGGCGATGAAGTGGGCGACAAGGGCTTTGGCATCGTCGAGGCCAGCGGCGACGACGGGACCGATGACCTCGCCGCGGCCGAAAGTCCGAAGCACGGCGAAGCCGCAAACGCGGCCGTCCCGGCGCACCACCGCATATTCGCCAGATGCCGCGAGGTAGGCGAGCAGCCGTCTGCGATCGGCGCCGAAGGCGCGGCGGTCGAGTTCGATGATTGCATCCATGTCGCCGGCGGTCGCCGCTTCCGTCCCCGGCAAAGCGGCAATCTTTCCCGCCACGCCCTGGTGCTGCCGGATGGCGCCCGTCTTCTGGAAGCCGAGCTTTTCATAGAGCGGCAAGCCTTGCTCGGTCGCGACCAGCCGGAGAGGGCGGCTGCCCGCGATCTCCAATGCGGCATCCATCAGCTTGCGGCCAAGGCCGCGCCCACGCATGGATTCGTCGACGATCACCATGTTGATGGCGGCGCAGTCGGCCTCGTAGCTTGTCGTCAGCACGGTTCCGACGACGCGGCCCCCTTCGATCGCAACGGCGCCCTGGCTGAGGATAAAGGCCATCTGCCAATCCTCCAGCCGGTGCGGCCAGCCCGCCTGCCGGGAGAGCTGCACTGCGGCCTCCAGGTGTTCGGGGCCGAATGCCACGAGATCGATCTGACTTGTCTGCATTGCGATGTCCTTCATCTCTTGCCAGCAAGTGTGGTGCAGGATCGACCGGCAGATCGTCTGAAGGCGCCGCTCCCGGCAGTATCTTATAGCGTTGCCCGGATGGCCCGCCGCATCTTATGCTGGCAGGTGCCGTGACTTCACGAACCTCTCCGTCAAAACGAACCCTGGCGGCATCGGCCGCACGCAACCTTCTGCCAAAGCCGGCTCAGGATACGAAACATTCTGCTTCGACAGTCCGGATTTCAGTCGAGCGGACCGCTGGACCGCGGCCTATGATGAAGGCAGGCGAAACAGCTGGAACATTCAGGACACCCTCATGGCTCACTTCCGTCCGAAATACATCACCTTCGACTGCTACGGCACGCTGACGAACTTCCAAATGGCCGAAGCCGCCCGCGATCTCTATGGCGAGCAGCTGAGCGAACCTCAAATGGTGGAGTTCATCAGGAACTTCGCCGCCTATCGTCTCGACGAGATCCTGGGCGACTGGAAGCCCTATAATGAGGTGGTGCACAATTCCCTCGAGCGGGCCTGCAAGCGCAACGGCATAATATTCCGCGAGGAAGCCGCGCGCATGGTCTATGAGCGCGTGCCGAGCTGGGGACCGCATGCCGACGTTCCCGCGGGCCTTGCAAAAGTCGCCAAGGAAATCCCGCTGGTCATCCTTTCCAACGCCATGAACGCGCAGATCATGTCGAACGTCGAAAAGCTCGGGGCGCCCTTCCATGCGGTCTATACCGCGCAGCAGGCCAATGCCTACAAACCGCGCTTCCAAGCCTTCGAATACATGTTCGACATGCTGGGCTGCGGTCCCGAGGACATTCTCCATTGCTCGTCGTCCTTCCGCTACGACCTGATGTCGGCCCATGACCTCGGGATCAAGAACAAGATCTGGGTCAATCGCGGCCACGAGCCTGCCAACCCCTATTACGGCTATGTCGAAATCGCCGATATTTCGGGCTTGCCCGGCGTCGTCGGGCTCTGAGGGAGAGCCGCGGCGATGAAGCTCCAATCCTACTGGCACGATACTGCCCCGGCCTTCGCCAACGCCACGCAAGGACCTGTGGAAGGTCACTATGACGTTGCGGTCGTCGGCGCCGGCTTTACCGGGCTTGCCGCGGCGCGCCAGCTCGCCAAGGCGGGTGTCCGCGTCATCGTGCTGGAAGCCGAAACGGTCGGCTGGGGAGCCTCGGGGCGCAACGGCGGCCATCTCAACAACGGCCTCGCCCACAGCTTCCTTGCCGCCAAGGCCGAGCTCGGCAAGGAGCGCGCCATCGCGCTCTACAAGGCGTTCGATGCCTCGATCGATACCATCGAGGCGATCATCGCCGAGGAGGGGATCGACTGCAATTTCCGCCGCGCCGGAAAGCTGAAGCTTGCATCCAAGCCGCAGCATTACGATGCGATTGCCCGCAATTTCGAGGCTGTCCACGCTGAGGTGGATGCCGAGACGGCCCTGTTGTCGGCGAGCGACCTGAAAAGCGAGGTCGGCGCGGCCTTTCATGGGGCGATGCTGTCGAAAAAGAGCGCCATGATGCATATGGGGCGCTATCTCGTCGGACTGGCGGAGGCCGCCAGGCGCCATGGTGCAACGATCGTCGAAAAGGCTGGCGTCACCGACCATCACCAGGCGGACGGAAAACATGTGCTGAAGACGGCAAAGGGCGTCGTGACGGCGGATCAGGTGCTGATCGCCGCGGGAGCCTATACGACACCCAATTTCGGCTATTTCCGCCGCCGCATCATCGCGGTCGGCAGCTTCATCATCGCCACACGGCCGCTGACGGAAACGGAAATCGCGGCGACTATGCCCGGCAACCGCACATGCGTCAACTCGATGAACATCGGCAACTACTGGCGCCTGGCGCCGGATAACCGGCTGATCTTCGGGGGAAGGGCGCGCTTCTCGGCCACCTCGGATCAGCGCTCCGATGCCAAGAGCGGCACGATCCTGCACGACAGCCTCAGCCGGATCTTTCCGCAGCTTGCCGATGTCGGGATCGACTATTGCTGGGGCGGGCTGGTCGACATGACCAAAGACCGCTACCCCCGCGCCGGATACCAGGACGGCGCCTGGTATGCGATGGGTTATTCCGGCCATGGGGCACAGCTCTCTACCCACCTCGGAATGACGATCGCCGACGCGATCCTCGGCCGCCCGGACCATAATCCGCTCAAGGGGCTGGAATGGCCTGCGGTTCCCGGCCATTTCGGCAAGCCCTGGTTCCTGCCGCTCGTCGGGCTCTATTACAAGATGCTCGACAAGATCCGGTAAGCCGGCTGCGTCTTTCTCCATCTGGAGCGGATCGGGGGGTTGCGAAAGCAACCCCTCGACTTTTCCGGTTCAGGCGAGCCCGCCGATATGGAAGGACTTCATTTCCAGATATTCCTCGATGCCGGCCTGCGCGCCTTCGCGGCCAAGCCCCGACTGCTTGACGCCGCCGAAAGGGGCGACCTCAGTCGAGATGGCGCCGGTATTGAGGCCGATCATGCCGAACTCAAGCGCTTCGCCGACCCGCCATACGCGCTTCAGGCTCTCGGTGTAGAAATAGGCGGCGAGACCGTAGGGCGTGCCGTTGGCGATCGCCAGCGCCTCTTCCTCGCTCTCGAAGCGGAAGAGCGGCGCGACCGGGCCGAACGTCTCTTCGCTGGCGAGCTGCATTTCGGTGGTGGCGCCGGTCAGGACCAGGGGCGCGGTATATTGCCGGCCGGGCGGCACCTCCGCCCTTCTGGTGACGATCGCAGCACCCTTGGCGAGCGCATCCTCGACATGGCGGTTGATCTTGGCGATCGCCGCTTCGTTGATCATCGGCCCGATCGCAACGCCCGCTTCCGTGCCCGGGCCGACCTTCATCCTGTCGACGCGGGCCGCGAGCTTTTCGGCGAAGGCGTCATAGACGCCGGCCTGGACGAGAATGCGGTTGGCGCAGACGCAGGTCTGGCCGCCGTTGCGGAATTTCGAGGCGATCGCGCCCTCGACGGCCGCGTCGATGTCGGCATCGTCGAAAACGATGAAGGGAGCATTGCCGCCAAGTTCCAGGGAAAGCCGCTTCACGCTGTCGGCAGCACCGCGCATCAGCAGCGAGCCGACGCGAGTCGAGCCGGTGAAGGAAATCTTGCGAACCGTCTCGTTGGTCATGATCTCGTCTCCGATCCCATCGGGCAAGCCGGTGACGATGTTGATCACGCCGGCCGGAATGCCGGCCTTTTCGGCAAGCCAGCCGATGGCGAGCGCCGAATAGGGCGTGAATTCGGAGGGCTTGATGACGACGGTGCAGCCGGCGGCGAGTGCCGGCGCGACTTTCCGGGTAATCATCGCATTGGGGAAGTTCCAGGGCGTGATGATGCCGCAGACGCCGACCGGCTCCTTCAAGACGATGATGCGACGATCCGGCGTCGGCGAGGGTATCGTGTGGCCGCCGATGCGGCGGGCTTCCTCGGCAAACCACTTCACGAAGGAAGCACCGTAGCGGATCTCACCGCGGGCCTCATCGAGCGGCTTGCCCTGTTCCGTAGTCAGGATCAGCGAGAGATCCTCGATATGTTCGATCATCAGGGCGTGCCAGGCCTCCAGGCGCGCGGCACGCTCGGCATGCGTCCTCTTCTTCCAGGGACCATGAGCCGCTTCCGCGGCCTCGATTGCGGCGCGCGTTTCGGCCGCTCCCATGTCGGGCACCGTCCCGATGACCGCCTGGGTGGCCGGATCGATGACGTCGACGCTGTTGCCGGAGGAGGCCGGAATCCATTTTCCTCCGACAAGTGCCTGTTGCCGGAAGAGGCCGGCTTCCTTCAAGTTCTGCATCTATCTATCCCTGGTGAAGAAAATCAAAGCTGAGCGAGAATGGCGGCGGTGATCGCCTCGGTCCTGTCCTTACCCGGGATCGTGCCGACGCCGCCGGCGGTCGTTCGTTCGATCGCGGCAATGATGGCGCCGGCCGCGGCCTTCTCGCCGAGATGTTCGAGCATCATGGCGCCGGACCAGATGGCGGCGATGGGATTGGCGATGCCGAGATGGGCAATGTCCGGGGCCGATCCGTGCACGGGTTCGAACATCGACGGAGCGCTGCGATCCGGGTTGATGTTGGCCGAGGCCGCAAAGCCCAGCCCGCCCTGGATGGCGGCGCCGAGATCGGTGAGGATATCGCCGAACAGATTGGAGGCGACGACAACATCGAGGCTTTCCGGCGCCATCACCATGCGGGCCGCCATGGCATCGATGTGGTAGCTGGTGACCTCGACATCGGCATATTCGCCGGCGAGCTTGCGGGTGACCTCGTCCCAGAAGACCATCGAAAATTTCTGCGCGTTCGATTTCGTCACCGAGGCGAGTTTGCCGCGGCGGGCGCGCGCCTGCTCGAATGCGAAGCGCAGGATGCGTTCGACGCCGGTGCGGGTGAAGATCGACGTCTCCACAGCCACCTCGTCCGCCGTGCCCTGATGCACCCGGCCGCCGGCGCCGGAATATTCGCCCTCGGTGTTTTCGCGGATGCAGAGAATGTCGAAGCCTTCGGACCTCAGCGGTCCCTGCAAACCCGGAAGCAGGCGATGGGGGCGGATATTGGCATATTGCACGAAGCTCTTGCGGATCGGCAGCAGCAGGCCATGCAGCGAGACCGAATCCGGTACTTCTGCCTGCCATCCCACAGCACCGAGCAGGATGGCGTCGAAGCCGCGCAGCGTCTCGATGCCGTCGGCCGGCATCATCGTGCGGGTTTGTTTGTAGTAGGCGCAGGACCAGGGGAATTCCTGGCCGTCGAGCGTAAAGCCGGCCTTGTCGGCCGCCTTCTGCAGCACAGACCAGGCGGCGGCGGTGACATCGCGCCCGATGCCGTCGCCGGGAATGAGAGCGATCCGATAGGTTGTCATGGCGATATCCTCCTCAAAGGCTGATCAAGACGCTCTTGCTCTTGCGGTTGGCATGATAGGCCTCACGGCCGAGATCCTTGCCGATGCCCGACTGCTTGTAGCCGCCGGTGGGAAGGATATGGTCGCGCGAGCGGTTGTATCGATTGACCCAGACCGTTCCGGCCTGCAGGCGTCGGGTGAGCCGGATCGCCCGGGACAGGTCTCGGGTGAAGAGCCCCGCGGCCAGACCATAGGTCGGATGGTCGGCCAGCAGGAGCGCCTCTTCCTCGTCCCGGAATGTCTGCAGCGTGAGCACGGGACCGAAAATCTCTTCGGTGATAGCAGGCGAATTCCCGTCGATCCCGGCGATGAGGGTTGGGCTGTAGAAAAACCCCCGAGCATCCATCGGCAGGCCGCCGGTCAGGCATTCGCCGCCGGCCCCGACCGCCGCTGAAACGATCGCATGGATGCGATGCTGCTGCCTTTCGGAAATGATCGGGGAGTATTGCGCCGCGCCATCCCAGGTGGGAGCGGCAATCGCGGTCTTCATCCGGGCAATGATCGCTTCGACGAGCGGGCCGGCAGCGGCCTCCTCGACGATGAGACGGGAGCCGGCGACACAGGCCTGGCCGGCATTGCTCATGATGCCGGCGGCAATCGCGGCCGCCGCCTTGCCGATATCCGCATCGGCAAAGACGAGTTGCGGGCTCTTGCCGCCAAGCTCCAGCGTCATCGGCTTGATGCCGGTCCGCGCAATGTTTTCCATGATCGCCGATCCCGCTCGCGTGGAACCGGTGAAGCTGATCTTGCTGATGTCGGGATGCCCCGTTATCGCAGTGCCGGTGACCGGGCCATCCCCCAGCACGATATTGATCAGCCCGGCCGGCAGGCCGGCGCGAAGGGCGAGTTCGGCCATGCGGATGGTCGAGAAGGGCGTCATCTCGGACGGCTTCAGAACCACGGCATTGCCGGCGGCAAGCGCCGGGCCGAGCTTCCACGCCGCCATCGAGACCGGAAAATTCCACGGCGTGATCGCGCCGACCACGCCATAGGGTTCCGTCATGATCATGCCGAGATTGCCGTCGTCGGTCGGCACGAGATCGCTGCCTTCCTTGTCGGCGAACTCCGCGAAGAAGCGGATCTGCTCGGCCGAAACCGCAATGTCGCCTTCTACCAGATGGCCGACGGGACGTGTGGATGACAGCGCCTCCAGCCTTGCCAGATCAGGCGCCTCCTGCTCGATCAGATCAGCCCATCGGTGCAGCACCTTCAAGCGTTCCCGCGGGCGAACGCCGCCCCAGTTGCTGGCTTTGAGTGCTGCTTTCGCCGATTGAACGGCCTGGTCGACAAGATCCTCGCCGGCGACAGGGCAATCGGCATAGGCCTTGCCGTCGGATGGGCGATGCATGGGAATGACGCCCTCCGCCGACATGAGGCGATCTCCAACGAGATGCCCGATGGGAAGGGAAAGGCTGTCGGGATCGAAACTCAGCGTCATGGCAATACCTCGCATCACTGAGAGCAAGGCTAGCCGATTGGCCGAAGTAGCTTGATCCGATGGCAGTGGGGGCGACAGCGGAAAAATCCGTTCTGCCGCCGCCCGACAGCTTATTGTTTGGCGCCTTCAGGCCATGACGGTGACGTAGATCTTGCGGACCGTTTCGATGGTCTTCCAGACGCCGACGAAGCCGGGCTTCATGACGAAGCTGTCGCCCGTCTTGTAGACGACGGGATCGCCGCCCTCCGGCGTGACTTCAACGACACCGGACAGGATGTGGCAGAATTCGAAGGTCTCGCCCTTGATCGAGCGCGTGACGCCGGGAGTGGCTTCCCAGAGGCCGGTATGGATCATCTCGCCGCGGGCAACGTCCTGCGCCCAGGTCTTGAATTCGGGATTGCCTGAAATCAGCCGCTCCGGCAGCGGCAGGTTTTCACGCGGCGCGGAGGTAGGATTGGGGTCGATGGTCTTGAGAAGCGGCATGGTTTTTCCTTTCGCGTTGAACTGTCAGTAGCCGCGGCGGCGGTCGATCAATCCGATCGGCTCCAGGCCGGCGCGCATTCGCTTGATGTTCTCGGTGACGGCGTGGGCAGCGCTGTGGGGCTGGGTGACGCTTGCGACATGGGGCGTGAGCAACAGGCGCGGGTGGCTCCAGAAGGCGTGCCCCGCCGGCAGCGGTTCCGGATCGGTGACGTCGATCACGGCGCCGGAGAGATGCCCATCGTCCAAAGCGGCAATCAGGGCCTCGTGGTCGAGCTGCGGCCCGCGGCCGGCATGAACGATCGCGGCACCTTGCGGCAGGCGGGCGAAGAGATCGGCGTTGAGAAAGCCGCGGGTTTCATCGGTCAGCGGCAGAAGGCAGACCAAAATGTCGGTCTCGGCAAGCATGGCTTCGAGCCCGGCATTTCCGGCATGGCAGGTCACCCCCTCGATGTCATGCATTGAGCGGCTCCAGCCCGACAGCAGAAATCCGAAAGGCGTCAACCGCTCGAGCACGGCACGGCCAAGCACGCCGAGGCCGAGAACGCCGACGCGACGCTCTGGAGCCTGAAGCTGCGGCAGAGCCTTCCAGACCTGCTCGCGCTGCTGGCCGAGATAGGCGGGCAGGTTGCGGTGAAGCGCCAGCACAGCGAGCGTCACATATTCCTGCATCATGCGCACGATGCCTTCCTCGACCATGCGCACCACCTTCACATGATCCGGCACCTCGGTGATCTCCAATTGATCGACGCCTGCGCCGATGGAAAACAGCACTTCGAGATTGCGGTAGCGTGAGAGGTCGGCGGGAACCGTCCAACTGATCAGGTAGCGCACGGCATCGGGATCGACGGTCGCCGGCTCCATCGAGAAAGGCAGATCCGGCAGCTCGCGCGCGAAAATCTCCTGGAAGACGGCGCCGCGGCGGGCATCGGAATTGAAGAGAAAGGTCATCGTCCGGAATCCTTGGTCTCGGAAACTCAGGCGCGGCAGCGGGCGGCGAGCGCCTCTACCATCGACTGGCACGCGGCAAGCTCGCTCGCCAGAATGAACTCGTCGGGCTTATGGGCGCGCGCTATGTCACCCGGACCGCAGATGATCGCGTCGACGCCCGCGCGCTGGTAGAGGCCGGCCTCCGTGCCGTAGCTGACGGCCGCGAGCGGCGCCTTGCCGGTCAGTTCCCGCAGGAGGTCGGCGAGCGCTGCCGTCGGCGGCAGCGAGAGAGCCGGATAGGCGCTGAGAATTTCCCATTCGACGGCAAAACCCCGCGCCTTCAGCTCTTCCGCGGCCTCGCGCAGGCGGGCGAGCAGGGAGACGGGATCGATGCCGGATATCGCCCGCGCCTCGACCTCCAGCGTGCAGAGATCGGGAATGATGTTGACGGCCTGACCGCCGCCGATGGTTCCGGCCTGCAGAGACGAATAGGACGGTTCGAATGCGTCGTCGAAGGGGCCTTCAGCCAGATCCCGCGCCGTCGCAATCGTCGCGTTCAGCACATCGGCCATGGCATGCACGGCGTTGAGCCCGAGATCGGGCCGGGAGGAATGGCCCGAGCGGCCCTTGACGGTGATGCGGGCGGCGGCCTTGCCCTTGTGAGCGAGAATGGCCTGCATGCCGCTCGGTTCGCCGATCACCGCGCCGAGCGGCGGCGCGCAGAGATCGGGCAGCCGGGCAAGCAGGTGGGGCACGCCGCGGCAGCCGGCTTCTTCGTCATAGGAAAAGGCGAGATGCACCGGGCGGGCAAGCGGCCTCGCCGTCAACGCCGGAACGGCGGCAAGGACCGCGGCGAGGAAACCTTTCATGTCGGAGGTGCCGCGGCCATAGAGCCGCTCGCCTTCGGCGCTGAGCTCGAAGGGATCGGTCCGCCAGCCCGTCTCATGGGCGGGGACGACATCCATATGGCCGGAGAGGATGTAGCCCGGTCTGTCGGAGGGGCCGATGGTGGCAAAGAGATTGGCCCGGTCGCCCTCTGGACCGGGAAGAATATGGGCTTCGACGCCGAAGGAGCGGAGATGGGCATCGATCCAGCCGACGATGGCGCCATTGGACGTGCCGACGACCGAGGGGAAGCCGACCAGCTTCCGGAGGATCTCGACTACGTGCATGTGTACCCCCATGGCATGTCCGCCCCGATGACCTCAACATGGCGTGCAACGTTGACGGGAGAAGACATTCCCAACCTCTTGAGTGAACGGCGACACCGCCGATCTGGAATCTTTTCCAATAAAGGAGGCTTTAGATGCCGAAAGCCGGGCCGATTTGGTTGATTGTTGCGCCGGATTGGGCTTGACCAGCGATTTCTGCTGACCGCTTTCCCATAATCTGGTTGGGAGGGGGCGTCGGGATGTTATCCTGACCGGCGTGCCATGGGGATCAATTCTGGAGGAAGCGCGTGGTCGCTGGGAAATCGAGACTGGTCGACAGCTTCGAGATGCGCATCGCCGACATCAATACGGTCGATCTCGAACAGTTGCATGCCCTGTCGATCGGCGTCGGCTGGCCGCACCGCGCCGACGACTGGCAATTTGCGCGCGAACTCGGCAAGGGTGTCGTGGCGCTTGACGAAGTCGGGCGCGTCTTGGGATCGGCCATGTGGTTTCCCTATGGCGAGGATTTCGCCACGATCGGGCTCGTCATCACCTCGCCGCGCCTGCAGGCCCAGGGCGCCGGCCAATGGCTGATGGACCACGTCCTTACCCAGGTTCCCCAATGCAATCTGGGTCTCAATGCCACGCGGGCGGCGCGGCGCCTTTATCGGTCGCTCGATTTCAACACCGAGGCCGTCGTTTCCCAATGTCAGGGCGAGGCTTTCTCTGCCCCTCCCGCGGAAACACCACCCGGCGCCGAACTTCGGGCGCTCGATATCTCAGATCTCGCGGCCATTTCCGCCTTGGACAGAGAGGCCTTCGGCGCCGATCGCACCGCACTTCTCGGCCGAATCCTTCCCTCGTCCAGCGGCTTCGGGTTAATCCGCAACGGAAAGATCGAAGCCTTCTCCTTCTGTCGACGGTTCGGCCGCGGGCACGTCATCGGCCCGGTGGCGGCAGCGAGCGACGCTGACGCCATCGCCGTCATCCGCCCGCATGTCGCCGAGCACGCGGGCAAATTCCTGCGGCTCGACACGCGCGAGAAAAGCGGAGCCTTTTCCGACTTCCTCTCCCGTTGCGGCCTTTCGGTTTTCGATACCGTCACCACCATGTCGCGCGGCCGCCCGTGGCTGGCGGTCCGAGAACGCCACCCCGCCGGCACGCCGAAAATATACGCATTGGCCGGTCACGCGCTCGGCTGACGCAGGCGCGGTGCGACTTTTCGAGCCGCGCTCCTGATATACACAGCCGGAAGGTTGGTTTCACCCTTTCGATGTCTTCGCCAGCATCTCGCTCAGCGTTGCCGCCGAGAGCATGGCTTCGGCCAAAAGCTTCTTGAGCTTCTGGTTCTCTTCCTCCAGCGCTTTCACCCTTCTGGCATAGAGACCGACATTTCCGTACTTCAGCGATTGCCACCGATAGAAGGTCGGCTCGCTGATGCCGTATCTGTGGCAAACATCCGCCACCGTCACCCCGGCCTGGTGTTCTTTCAGAATGCCCGTAATCTGGTCGTCGTCGAATTTTCTCTTGCCCATCACAGTCTCAGTCCTCGCGAAATGCTCTGTTGAAACTGTCGAGGAGTGGTCTGATAGCATAGAGCGCTACGCTGCTTTGGCCCGTTTCGATCAGTGTCTGCGCGGGCATGCCTGCAACCAGTTCGACATCCTTCATTTTCGCCAGCCGCTCGTCCGTGACACGGATCGTCGCGGCAAAGTATGGCTGGCCGCTCTGCTGATCGATGAGACGGTCCGCCGAAACATACTCGACCCGGCCTTTCAGGAGGGGAACGCGCCGCTGATTGTATGGAAGGAGGTGAACCTGCGCCTCGAGCCCCGGACGGACGAGATTGATGTCCTCAGGCCTGACATGGGCAGACACGATAAGGCGATCGGTGCGTGGCAAGAGATCGACCAGCGGTTCGCCCGCGCCGATTACCCCACCTGACGTGTGGATGCGCAGGTTCATGATCGTTCCATCGTCGGGAGCGCGGATATAGGTCCTTGAAAGCTGGTCGTCGATCGCCCGCAAGCGCTCGCGCAGTTGCATGATCCTGCTTTCCGTCTCGCGCATGCCTTGGGCGACTTCGCTCAACCGGTCGCTCTCAAGCTTTGCGAGATCGGCCTGTGACCCGCTGATCACCTGGTAGGCGCGGGAGATCTGTGCGTCTACTTCACCCTGCTGGCCATCCAAGTCTGCCTTTTCCCGCTGGAGGTTGAGAAGCCTGCTTCTTGTTTCCAGTCCTTTGGCGGTAAGGGCCGTAACCTGATCCAGTTCCTGCCGCGAGATCGCGGCCCTGTCGGCGAGTGCCGCCTTCTGCGCGCCAAGTCCGACGATTTCCTGCCGCACCTGCGCGATTTTTTCATTGGCGATCTGAATTTCCGCCTGCATGACCTGGCGACGGGCTTCGAAAATTTTCTGTTGCCCGATCAGAATCGCGCCGACCAAGGGATATTTGGCCATTGCTGCCCTGAGATTGCCGGGATAGGCGACATGGTCGCCGCCCGTCTGCTCCGCAAGCAGGCGCGCGCGGCTTCCTTCGGCCTCCCAAAGTTGCCCTTGAATGCTGTCGCGCTCCGAGCGAGACTTCGTATCGTCGAGCTCGATGACGATTTGCCCGGCCATGACAGCATCGCCGTTTTTGACGAGGATCCGTCGCACGATCCCGCCTTCCAGATGCTGAATGGTTTTGCGGCTGGTTTCCGGTTCAATGATGCCCGATGCGATCGCAGCGCTTTTTAGCGGCGCCAGAACCGACCAGATCCCCAATCCGACGATGAAGACCAGGATCAACAGGTTGCCCGTCCAGACAACGCCTCTGAGCCTCGGCATGGGCGAAGGGGCGGCGGGTCCGCGCTGTTTCGCCTCGATCACCGGTAAATATACCGTCTGTCGCCTGGATGTCGCCGTCGGTTGTTGAGCCAACCGCTGACCCCCTGACGAATCTGAAATTCTCGCCGGCGTTGGGTTCAATTGAACAACGGTCACGGCAACGTCCTTCCCTATGTTCCTGTTCGAGCCGGCGGTTGAAGATAGGTTTCATAAATCCGCTCGCTGTCGCCGAAGGCGGCCACCGTCCCGTCACGCATGATGGCAATCTTGTTGGTAACAGGCAGGATCCCCATCCGGTGCGTTATGATAACAACGGTCATCCCTCTGGATTTCATGCGCTCGATCGCCCTGAACAGCATGCGTTCGCCGTCATAATCCAGGCTCGAATTCGGATCGTCGAGAACGACAAGAGATGGATTTCCATAGGCCGCCCGTGCCAGTCCCAGCTGTTGGCGCTGTGCTCGAAGGAGCAGGTTTCCACCTTCACCGATATCGGTCTCGTAGCCATGGGGCAGCCGCATGATCGCTTCGTGCAATCCGACCAGCTTCGCGGCGTCGATCGCCTTCCCGGGATCTCCTCCGTCCAGCCGGCCAATCACATCCTTGATTGCTCCGCCGAAGAGTTCGATGTCCTGCGGCAGGTATCCGATGTGGCGGGTCCCCCCGCAAAGGCGCAGAGCCGAGATATCCACCCCGCCAAGAAGAGCGCATCCGCTCGTTGCCTGCACAACGCCTGCGATGACGCGACCGAGCGTCGATTTTCCTGATCCCGATGGGCCGATGACCGCCACGCAATCGCCTGGCGCGAGGCGCAATGTGATGCCTGTCAATGTCGGCCGATTGGCGAATGGCCTGACATAGCTGACGTTATCGAGAACGAGGCCATTGGGTTCCGGTATCGGCACCATTCGGCCGTCGCGGTCCGATGCAACTGCTATCAGCATTCTGTTCAAGCGATTGAAGGCATTGCGCGCGAAGGTAAAGGAGCGCCATGCGCCTATCGCGCCCTCGATGGGTGCAAGCCCACGCCCGAGCAGCAGGCTCGCAACGAAGATGATCCCGGGACTGCCGCTGTTCATAAGCACCAGCCATGTCGCCGATCCCATCATGAGGATCTGCGCGAGTGTGCGGATCGATTTGGAGAAACCAATAATGATCTCCGTGCGATGCATCGCGATGTCCTGCGCCCTTCTTGCCATTTCCGCATCGCGATAGACGATCTGCGCTGCGCCATCCTGCATGCCCATTGCCCTGATGACCTCGATGTTTTTGAGGGCGGTCGCAAATCTGAGATAGCTCATGGAAAGGGCAAGATTGGCGTGGGCAAGCGGCTCCCGCGTCGCCAGTTCCGTCAGGAACGCAAACAGCAGAAGTGCAAGTGCGCTCAGAAGACCGATGGTCCCAAGCAGCGGATGAACGAGGAACAGCAGGAGCAGGAAGACCGGCGCCCAGGGAACGTCAAAAAAGAGCGAGCTGGCCGGTGAATCGAGAAACTGGCGTAATGTAGCCAGGTCCCTGTAGCACTCCGTGGCGGCTCCCGTATCGGCGCGCGTGGCATATTCGAATGATGCGGTGAGCACCATAGGGCGCAGCCTATGGTCCAGCCAGCTGCCGATGCGCGAAAGAGCTGCCCTGCGCACGATATCCAGCAAGGACCCGACCACCACCGCGACGGCGATGATCATCGTCAGCATCAGGAGCGTGTCGGCGCTTCGGCTCGACAAGACCCTGTCATAGATCTGCAGGAGATAGATGGACGGCGCCAGAAGAAAGAGATTGTAGCCGCAGCTATAGAGGAAGACCAACCCGAAGGCTCCGGCACAGGCTCGGAGCGCGACAACGAGTTGTGTCTGCGGGCGCAATGGCTTTATGGAAATCGTTGTCATTATGGATCTCGCTGCATTTGATACTGACGAGAACAGACTGCATGCTGGTTCAGCAATTCAGGAGGGTCGCCAGCCGAAACCGGCGACCCTCAGAGCCTGTGTTCAGGAGCCGAGATGGCTTACGTCGATGTGACCGAAGGCATTTATGAAATGATCGAGAGAATTGTTCACCGTCGTCGTTTCGGGATCCGTGTGAACCAATGCTGACGCGATATCTCCGCCTCGAGCCATGTTGCCGTTGCCGCCGTTGCCGCCGACGCCTGCGAGGATGGTGGCATGCTGGTCAGCCACAAGTTGCGTATACTGTGTAGCTGATGTGGCCGCATTCACCGTAGCCGTGTCGCCGCCGCTCGTGTTTTCTTGATCACCGTTGGAGTGAGCGCTTCCGCCCGCACCGCCGGCGCCGCTGGTGAGCGATGCCAGGAAGCCATTCTGGGCCTGGCTGTAGCCACCGGCTCCGCCACCGCCGGCGTCCCAATCTGCCGTCTGCCAAACGTGATCGCCGTTGTGCAGATGGGTAGATGCCCCGTCGACCGTTTGCACGGGGTCCACATAGGCAACCGGGTTGTAGTCGATGTTACCATGATTGATGCCATCGCCACCGTTGCCGGCATTCGCGTCACCTGCATCCGGGTTGTGGAGATAGATCGTGTCAGACATTTGTGGAATAGGCATTGATGTCGCTCCTTCTACTTCGTTTCGTCAGTGTTCTTTTTACGGCGTCCCCTTACGGCGTGGATATTCAGATATCACCGCCAGCCAATACAACCGCAGTTGAATATTGCCTGCGATTTAATCTATGAACCATCTAGATATTCGGCGACGCTCTTTCGGATGTATACTTGGAGGTGACAGAGAATTATTTTGGATTAGCACGAAGTGATTTGGCGCCGGATGGCATGATCATGGCTGCTACTTCGTTGAAGCAGCGCCGTTTTCCGGGATTCTGATCGGGCTGCGCCTGGCGAGGGAGACCCTGCCTGGGGCCAAAGACTTTCGTCACTCGCCGCGAGAACGAGGGTGCAAGATGCAGGGCCTCTAACCCCAAGGCGGGCGTCGTGCTCTGAAACTTGCACGACGGTCGCTGCGGCCATGACAGCCAAATGGCTACAGCACTAGCCGACCAGATGTAGACGAATTGCAGGCTCTGCTTTTCCTGCGTTCAGATGCACAATGCCCGAGCAATTCAGGCTGCATCGCGCCACACGCTCGGTGGACGTTCGGTTGACCGCGGAATGGAGACAGTAATGGCGGAAACTCGTCCCTCATTGGAAGACCTGCCCAAGGCAGGCACCGATCAACACCTCGCCTCCAACCTGGCCGCGGGGCATCTGGCATTGGTGCCGACCTGGCTTCCATTGGATGTCGCTTCCAGTCCAAACTATAGTTCCGCCGGCAGCGGTGGCGATGGAATAAGCGAAGGCGTGATCAGCAGCAACGCGTTGGCCGTCTTCATGCCATCCAATGCCGCCATGGCGGGACCTCATTCCAGTGCCGACGCCCTCCAGGGCAACGATGCGCTCGTCAATCAGCATCCCACCGAAATGGCCGGGATAGGCGGGCATGGTGGAAGCGGCAATGTTGCCATCGGCAGCGGCGATGGCGGCAGTCATGCCGGCGCCGGCGGCAATGGCCTCTTCTACGGTGGGCTTGTCAGCACCGAAGTCGCGCTGTTTGCCCCGGTCAACACCGCCGTGGCTGCAGGCCCTGGCGCGGAGGCTCACGCCGACCAATCGAACAACGCCCTGTTCCTGCAGGGTGCAACCCAGATGGGCGGCATGGGCGGCTCGGGCGGAGATCATAACGTCGCGGGCCATGGCGCGTCGATAGGCCCGGGAACGTCGCTTACATTGACCGGTGACTATTATGCGGGCCACGGCGGCGATGGATATTTCGTCGGCGCCATGGTCGACGTGAGTATCGCTATCTTCTCACCGATCAACATCGCCATCGGCGCCGCAGGCGGCTCGGCGGAAGCTCATCAGACAAACAATGTCGTTTTCGATCAGGGCGCAGTGCAGATCGCAGGCGTCGGCGGCAATGGCGGTGGTTTCAACCTGTCGTCAGATACGATTTTCACCGGCAACCACGCGGGCGGCGGTGGCGGGGTCGGATCGTCAACTGGCAGCATGGTCGACATCAATTTCGCCTATTTCCATCCCATCAACCTTGCCGTTCCCGCCGGTGGGACGGCGGATGCCCAACAGATCGATCATGTTCTCTACGACCAGCACGCGCTCCAGTTGGCCGGCATCGGGGGGCATAGCGGAGAGGGTAACCTCACGAACGCCCATGCGGCTCTCGTCGACGACATTCTGGGCTTCATGCACAGCTAGGGATCACGACCCATTACCTGAACAAAGTCTCGCAAAACGACTGCGACCCCCGGCGGATCTCAATCAGCCGGTCGATGCGGCGGTGAAAACCGCCAACTGAGCATCGAAAGCACGCTCGAAGGCTGGCCGCGCTTCGCCGCGGGCGACATAGGCGGAGAGGTTCGGATATTCATCCAGAAGGCCCGATCTTTTCAACCTGCGCAGCACGGACACCATCATCAGGTCGCCGGCGGTGAAAGCACCGTCGAGCCAGTCGGCATCGCCAAGCCGACCGGAAAGGCCGCCCAGTCGATCACGGATCCTTTCCTCGACGAGAGGCCGGCGCTGCTCGTACCAAGGCTCGTCGGAGCCGCGGTTGATGATCGGCGGCTCCATCGTGTTGAGCGCAGCGAACATCCAGTTGATCGCGCGTGCGCGGGCATTCGAATCGTGTGGCAGCAGGCCTGTATGGTGCTCTGCGATATGGAACACGATCGCCCCTGACTCGAACAGAGTAAGATCGCCTTCCTCGTAGGTCGGGATTTGCCCGAAGGGCTGAAGCGCGCGGTGCGCCGGCTCCTTCATCGCTTTGAACGAAACAAGGCGAACCTCGTAAGGCTGTTCCACTTCTTCGAGCGCCCAGCGAACGGGCATGTCACGCGCCAGTCCTCGGCCGCCATCAGGCGACCGTTCAAAGACTGTTATGGTGGGGGTAATCCTGTTGATCATGGTCGTCTCCTTTTGGCGTGCTATCCCAGGGACGATTGAAACCGGTCCGGTCCGACAACGCATTGCCAAAACCAACGAGCGAAGCATTGATTCATGTCTATTTCGGTTAAGTCAGGGACCGATTAATTTGAATTGAGGTGGCAGCCGGCATTAATGCGTCGATGGGGCCGAGTTATTCAGTAATCATAATGAGTTACCGGCGATCTCAGACTTTTGTCGCTTTTCGTGTTCGTCGCCTTGCTGTCGAGGTCTGGGACTGCCTTGAATTGAGATATGGACACAAAGCCAAATCGATCGGCAGCTCGTAATATCAAACGGCTCTTTTCTGAATGGATCTGTAGCAGATCGGGTGCCTTTTCAGTGCCTTTGAAAGTTTTGTTGAGCCGCTTTCCGTACGTAAACTTGGCAAAGACTGGGAACTCCGTAGCGGCAAGTCGATCCATTACAACCCTATATATAAGCTTTCCAAAGTGCTCTTCGAGCTCAGTTGTATCTCGCCTATATCTTATAGACTATAAGAATTATCATGAGAGATCAGACTATTTTCATCGAGAAAACACGCGTTTTTTATCATGACATGAAGCGAGAACAGGAATAATGTCAGCGGCTGTTGGGTTGCAAACCTTCTGGGGAGCACGCAAGTGTCCGACAGTGCTAAAACTAAGCGCCGTACGGGGCGCAACGCACCAACTGTGATCATTATCGAGCATTCTACACTCGCGCGCACCACCGTGGTGAAACTTCTTGAGCGTGAACTCGCCGGGTGGAACGTGATCGATTTGATCTCGACCGAGAGTCTCGACCGGGCTCTCGGAGCTGAGGTGCGTTTGATTGTATTGGATTTGGTCGGCAGAGGTATCGAGAGCATCAGCCTGCGTGATGACCTCGCAGCCATTGCTGCACGTTTTCCTGAGGCTCCTATCACGTTGCTCTCAGGTGCAGATGATGTGGTCGTGGCCCGTCAGGCGCTCAAGATGGGCATCCGTGGCCTTTTCTCGACGTCGCTCGCCGTTGACATCGCCCTTGCCGGTCTTCGTCTTGTTCTGGCAGGAGGAACATTTTTCCCGCAGCTGTTGGGCGCTGATACAAACGGCTCGAACGGGCATCGTCCGGCCAGAAATGAGGCCGAAAAGAGATTGGATGACAGGACGCAATACTTGGCGATTGCTGATTTCACCCCCCGGGAAGCGGATATCCTCGCAGAGCTGCAATCCGGCTGCTCAAATAAGGTCATTGCAGGAAAACTCAATTTGTCGGGGCATACGGTGAAGATGCATCTGCAACACATCATGCGCAAATTGCAGGCGCAGAACCGTACTGAAGTGGTTGCCCGCTTAATTCAAAGAGCCGCCGGCGGGCAAGACGTCTCTCCGGGTTAGAAGGCCGCGGAAAGCATTCTGTCACTGACGTAACGAGCCCGGTAATTTCGGCGCTTGCATAGTCGGCAGTAAGCTGCCCAGTCGCTGCCGGTCTGCCAAGCAGATATCCTTGGCCGACGGAGCGTCCCATCTTTTTGGAACCGCGGAACGATCCGGCTCTGGCCGAGCCGCGGCTTAAACTGTAGAAGAGTTTTGCGGCTGCATAATCGTCTGCCTGGGTGCCGCGGAGTTGAGCGTATATGGTCTCTTTTTGGAAGGCGTCACCTGCGATTGCAGCCGTTTCCCTGGGACTGACATTGATTGATGCTCACCCAGGAATGAGTGAGGACGCGGCATCGGCGAAGAGCCAATGGATCGTCACCCTCGGCGGTTCCGTCGAATACGGTCCGTCCTATGAAGGGTCGAAGCATCTTTCCGTCAGCGGCATGCCCTCCTTTGATGTCAGGCGCCTGGGAGATGCGGCGGAATACAGCGCTCCCGACGACAATATCGACTATGGTCTGTTTGATATCGGTGGTGTCGAGATCGGCCCGGTTGTCGGCCTAAGAGGCGGGCGGTCGCCGCTCGACGAATCTGACCTGCAAGGCCTGCGCCGAGTGCACTGGAATTTCGATGCCGGTGTCTACATGCAATATTGGCCGATAGAGGATCGCCTGCGCGTGCGGGCCGAAACGCGTCAGGCGCTCTGGGGTGACGACGGTCTGCTTGCCGATCTCTATCTCGACTGGTTTCAGCCGCTTGGGGATCGCTGGCTTCTGTCTGCCGGCCCGCGCCTGTCTCTGGCGGACTCCACCTATATGCGCAACAATTTCGGGGTCTCGGCCACCGAAGCCGCCAGCAACGGGCGCGTCGACGCGTTCGGCGCCAGTGGCGGAGTGAAATCGATCGGCTTCACAGCGGCAGCGACCTATACGCTGTCGCCGGCCTGGAGCGTGCAGGTCTATGACAAATACAGCCGCCTTGTGGGCGATGCCGCCGACAGTCCGATCACCTCGAAGATCGGCTCAGCCGATCAAAACGTGATCGGCTTTGCGCTCAACCATTCCTTCCAGATCGGCTTCTAGGCGCCGCGCCGCAGCCTTTTCATTGGCCCCGATATAGTCGCGTGTCACCGGAAGGGTGTCATTGCGCTTGGTCAGCTGGATCTGGAAAACCACCAGGTCCTCGTAGCGGAATGCGGCTTCCGCGCTGGCAAGGTAATATTCCCACATCAGGCAGAAGCGCTCATCGTAAAGCGCTGCGGCCTCATCCCATCTTGCCATGAAGCGTCTTCGCCACTCTGCCAGCGTCCATGCATAGTGGAGGCGCAGCACCTCGATATCGGTGACGTAGAGGCCGGCCTTCTCGATTTCCGGGATGATTTCGGACAAGGCGGGAATATAGCCGCCGGGAAAGATATATTTGTCGAGCCACGGCGTGGTGAAGCCGGGCGTCGCCGAACAGCCGATCGTATGCAAAACCATCACGCCGTCGTCGTCCAGCAGTTCCGCGCATTTTTCGAAGAAGGTGCTATAGGATGCCAGCCCGACATGCTCGAACATGCCGACCGAGACAATCCGGTCGAAACGTCCCGTCAGGCTGCGGTAGTCTTGCAGCGCAAACTCGACCGCCGCTGAGCTTTCGCCGTGTTCGGCGGCCCGTTTTATCGCATAGGCATGCTGCTCTTCCGACAGCGTGATGCCAAGCACATGGCCACCGCGTGCATGATCCGCCATATGCAGGGCCAGCCCGCCCCAGCCGCAGCCGATATCGAGCACCCTGTTGCCGGGGGCGATCTGCAGTTTGGCGGCGAGATGCCGTTTTTTGGCAAGCTGCGCGCCATCGAGCGACTGGTCAGGGCTTTCAAAATAGGCGCAGGAATATTGCCGGTCCGCGTCGAGAAAGAGCTCGTAGAGCCGCCCGTCGAGATCGTAGTGATGCGCGACATTGGCTTTCGAACGCGTCGGCAGATTGCGATGGCGGAAGGTGCGCAACCGGGTGCGGGCGCCATCGATAAGCCGGGCGACGAGGGGATGCCTGGCGTTCTGTGCCTCGCGCAACATCATCGCCAGGAGGTCGAAGAGTGAACCATGTTCGACGAGAAAGCGGCGGTCCATGTAGAGTTCGCCGAGCCGCATATCGGCATCGATCAGGAAGGCCCATTGCGCAGCAAGATCGGCGAAGCGCACATGCACCCGCTCACCGGATGCGTCACCGAAGGAGAGAAGGCGGCCATTGGACGTGGTAACGTCGAGGGAACCGTGCGTGACGATGCGAGAAAGCGCCCGCGCCATGATCCAGTTGGTGAAGGCCGCGGCCGCGGCGCCGATCCTCTCGAAAAGGAAGCCTTGTGTTTGCACCATCACCGATCCTTGCCAAGATGCGCGTGGGGCAGGGCGTGCCCGCTGCGGGGGTCATTGACCGGGTGCGTCGCCTCCGATGCGCCGGCGATCAGCCAGACGCCGGCAAGGATCAGGCCGCTGCCGACGATCTGGAGTGCGACGATCGGCTCGCCGAACATCAACCAACCGCTCGCAATGATCAGGACATAGCTGATACCCGAGAGCGGAAAGGCCCGGCTGAGATCGAGTTCGGCCAGAATGCTCATCCAGACGAAGAAGCAGACGACCTCGACGACGAGAGCCGCCAGGATCCAGTGCGAGGCAAGCGCATCGTGCAGCAAGGTCGCTCCCTCGGCACCGTTCAACTGCGTCGCGCCGAGCTTCATGAAAATCTGAAACAGCGTATTGAGGAGAGGCACGGCAAGCCATGTCAGGCGCATCGATGTCATCACTTGGCCTGCTCCGCGGAAAAAAGCGGGGAGACCAGCCGCAGCAATGTCTGCAGCACGGGATTTCGATGACGGAAGAACATGGTGTTGGCCGTCAGCTGGCTGCCGAGCCGTACCTTGTTTTCATAATATGCCTGGCCGCTCTGGTAGCGACTGAGACCGTTATCGAGGCAATAACGCAGATTGGTGAACCAGCTCAGGAAATAGAGATTGTACGGCCGTCCCTGTTCGCCATCCATGCAGAAGAACTTGTCGACCGCGACGCGATCATCGTGAACGATAAGATTGGCTGCCAGCAGCTCGTCCTCGACAAAATAGAGAACGCAGAACGAACGGCCGCGCATGTGGGTCAGGATTCCCTCGAAATAGGCAGGCGTCAGCTCTTCGAACTGCCATTCGCTGCGATTGCGCGTATCGTGGTAGAGCGCCATGATCCGCGACAGCACGTCACCCACATCCGTTCTAATTTCGACGCGGACGGCGTCGAAGGACTTCATCTTGCGCCGCATGTCCTTGCGCGTGCCCGCAGACAGCCGGGCCATGTATTCGTCGATCGTCCGAAAATCGATATCGAGCCAGGCTGATGGCAGGCCGCCGATTGCGGCATAGCGCCGTTCTGAAAACAGGGTGCTGAATTCCAGGGCGACCGGCGCGGGAATATCCTTGATCCCCATCAGCGCGCAGCCTTCCCGAGCCGCAAGACTTTCGAAGGCGACGAGCAGTGCGCCGAGCAGTGTCTTACGACGTTCCTCCGGCACCTCGGCATGAAATCCTATGACGCCGTTTTCGGTGCACGGCGAACCGAGGCAGGCAAGCCGCAGCACCAGGAAGCCTGAAACGTGTTGTCGCACGCGGCGGATCAACCGGCGCGGCAAACCCTCTTCCAGCGTCGTGTCCAGCGGATAGGGGCACAGGAACGCCGGCATGGCGGCGCTGATCCTTCCGTTCTCGACGATCGTAATGTAGCGCCAATCGAAGTCGCCGATGCCGGCGTCTTCGATCGCAAGCAGGCAATCATAATCTTCGACCTGGCCTCGGTAGCAGGCATTCCACGCTTCGCGGCCGATGGCGCGGATCGTGTCGTAGACCTGTGCGACCGGCTCGCCGTCTTCGGCGGGAAATTGTCTATATGCGAGCTTCAGCATGGCCTGCCTCAAAGAAATTGGCCGTGAATTCCGCGACCTGTCGATGCTGACGGTCGAGATGGATCATGTGGTAGCTGTCCTTGATCCACTTGAGTTCATGCGGCCCGCCGATGTGATCGGATATATAAAGCGCATGCCGGGGGTTGCTGAGATCGTCCTCTTCGGCGTGGAGGATCAGGGTTGGCGTCTGGATCTCAGGCAGGGTTCCGCGAAGCGCCTTGCCCAATCGATACATCTCGACGATGCCGCGGCCGGGGAACTTGTCGAGCATGCCTTCGCCCGCCATGTCCTCGACCAGGCGGCGCATGCGATCATCCTTGATGCCGAGCGATTGGTTTTCCCTGAAGTTGAGACGGTCGAGAAACGGCACCCGCGACAGCCAGCCGATATGCGGCGACAGCATCGTATAATGTCGCGGAACGTCCCAGCCGTCATAGTGGAAGCAGGGCGAGTAGATCGCCACCGCCTTGATCAGGTCCGGCCGGTGCTTGGCGGCCAGCAATGACAGCTTGCCGCCGACGCAGATGCCGGCAGCAAAAACCGCTTGCGTGCGCTCAGCCAGGAATTCGGATCCGCGCACGACGCTTGCCAGCCAGTCTTCCCAGTGCGTGCGGCGCAGCGTCCTGATGTCTTCGCCATGACCGGCCAGCAACGGCGCGTGAACGCTGTAGCCGCGCCGGTTGAGCTGGCGCGCCACGAGCTTCATTTCGGCCGGCGCGCCCGTCAAGCCGTGGATCAGCAACACACCTTTGCCGTTCGTTCCCGGCAGGAAGAAGCTCAACTGCTCAGACCTCATGCCGAAGCTCCAGCTCGCGGTTTTCCGGAGCCATGAAGCCCAGGGCATGGCAGGTGCTAATCACATGCGTGCCGGCCTTTTCCTGGTCTTCCCTGATCTGTTCGTGCAGTGCTGCAAGCTTCGTCCAGTGGGTGCGCGGCCGGTAATGATGTTCGGCATGGTAACCATTGCCGAACCAAAGCCAGTTGTAGAACGGCTTGTGGCTGCTGACGCCCCAGGCAATCGGTTCGTCCGGATCGCCATGCAGGTGTTCGTAATAGCCGTTGAGCGACGACAGGCAGTTGCCGGCGTAGTAAAACGGCACGAAAAACAGCACCGCCTTCCAATCGTAGATCAGCGCGATCGCCGCCAGGCCGAGGAAGGCCAGAAGTTCGAAACGACCCCATGCGGCGTCGAAAGGACGGTTCTTGGCGATGGCCTTGTGAATATCGCCGAGACTGTCGCGGAAGAAGCTCTTCAGCGTGTAGGACCAGACATTCTCCGGCTCGCCGTTCTGGCCATGGCGATAGATCGACAGCAGATCGATCGTACCGCCGTTTTCATCCGGCCGGTCGCTGTTGCCGGAGTGATGGCGCATGTGCACCCAGTGGTAATAGGTCTGAGAAAAACCGATCGCCACCGACTCCAGCAGGCTGAAGCCGTAATTCATCCAGCGCGGCTTGAAATAGGGCGTGTGGATGAAATTGTGCGAGATGCTGTTGATGTTCCAGGATATCGATACGGCATAAAGGCAACCCAGGATCGCGGAGACCCAGAGCGGCCGGCTTTCGAAGCCGACGATCAGGTAGACGTCAAAGACGAGATGCGCGATGGCCGCAAGCACGGGGGCGACATCCCATCTGGTATGAGCAAAGATTTTCATAGTCCGGTTGCTCCCACGCAGGCCACGCCGGCGGTAATGAGAAATACGCCCGCCGCGTGGCGAAGGTTGATATTTTCCTTGAAGACGGCGGCACCGGCGATGACGGTCCCGACGTAGCTCAGCGCCATCAGCGGAAAGGCGATGGTCAGCGGCACGCGGGCGAGCACGGCCGCCCAGGCAAGCAGTTCGATCGCCCAGAAGGCGATGCCGAGCCAGGTCAGCGGCTTGGCCAGGGTTGCCAAAACGGCGCTGTCGCTGGCCGCCTGCTTGAAGCAGACCTCGCGGGCGGTTTCGGCGACCACGCAGAACAGGATCAGGCCGAACATCGGCAAGGTGAGACCGCCGGTCATTCCATCGATTCCGCCAGGACTTCCAGCAACGCGTGATTTGCGGCGCTGTTGATGTTGCGCACGGCGTCCGCCGCCTGCCGCAGCCGCGGCTGATCGATGAAGATTTCCGCCTGCTTCAAGAGCCGGGTCTTGAGGCCGCCGGCGTAGCTCGGCACCGAATAATCGCCGATGACATCGGCGCCGACGACGCGATGGCGGCTGCCGATCTCGCTGATCAGCGCCATCAGGTAGGGCAGGCGCATGCGCCCCTGATCCCAGTTGGTCACGGCGTCATCGGCGGCAAGCACGTCCTTGTCGATCGTGAAATAGACCGCCTCGGTGGCGATGCGGCTGAGGATCAGGTCGATGAAATTCTCTTCGCCGATCTCGGAGATGGAATTCCAGTACAGGGCGCGCCCGTCCTGCCGGTAGCTGGCGCCGCTGCCGTATTCGGCAGAGACGCGGCTTGGCGGATGCTCGTAAGGGTAAAGCTCCAGCTTGCCTTCCCTCAGCCAGCGCAAATTGGCGCCCTTGCGTTCGGGTTTGCGCAGATCACTGCTGCAGACGCCGACCGTGACGACCTTGTCTATCCTGGGGTTCGACAGGGCGCTGTTGATCCACGAGCCGCAATGCATGCCGCCTTCGAAATTCACCCAGTCCGGGTGATTGTCGAAATGAATGAGCGTGGTCGAAACCGGCCGCCGTTCGAGGGCCGTATCAAGAAGCAGGGCGGTCACATGGTGGAAATCGCCCGAGCCCATGAAGGCAAGCTGCGGTCCCCTGCCTCGAGAGGGCAGTGACCGGGAGATATCCCGGCCGAGGTCGGACAGCATCTTCTGCCTGCCCCACAATCTGATTGCACTGCCGCCCCGCTTGTCGACATGGTGGCACGCGCCTGCCAGCGTGCAGGCGCGCACGAAGTCCGGCTGCAACTCCAAAGCATCGTCGAGATGAAGGAGGAGAAGCTGCACCGTGCTACCTCCGGGCCGCGCGGGTGAAGAGCTGGTCGAGCAGCGTCAGCGCCAGATCTATCTCTTCGCGTGAGATCAGCAGGTTCGGCGCCAGGGTGATGACGTTTTTATGGTAGCCGCCGACATCGAGAACGAGGCCGTAGACCTTGTTGCCGACCTGGAGATCGCCCTTCATGCCTTCGTCGCAAAGCCAGTCCATCGTCGCCTTGTCAGGCGTGAACCCGTCTTCCTTGCAGATTTCGCATCTGAGCGCCAATCCGAGCCCGTCGACGTCGCCGACGATCGCATGGCGCTTTTGAAGCTGCTTCAGGCCATCGAGGAAATAAGCGCCCTTGGCCATGATCGCCGCGCCGAAATCCTCCTCTTCCAGCATCTTCATGGTTTCGAGCGCAACGGCCGTCCCCATCGGATTGCTGGCGAAGGTGGAATGGGTGGAGCCGGGCGGGAAGACGGTCGGATTGATCATTTCCTCCCTGGCCCAGACACCCGAGAGCGGGTTAAGCCCATTGGTGATCGCCTTGCCGAAGACGAGAACGTCGGGCGAGACGCCGAAATGCTCGATCGACCAGAGTTTTCCAGTCCGGTAGACGCCCATCTGGATCTCGTCGACGACAAGCAGGATGCCGTGCTGATCCAGGACCTTCTTGAGTTCGGTGAAGAAGTTCATCGGCGGAATGACATAGCCGCCGGTGCCCTGGATCGGTTCGATATAAAAGGCCGCATATTCGGCACTGCCGACCTTGGGATCCCAGACGCCGTTATATTCGCTTTCAAAGAGGCGCGCGAACTTGCGCACGCAGTGCTCTCCATATTCTTCCTTCGACATGCCCTTCGGGCCGCGGAAGTGATAGGGAAACTCGATGAATTGCGCTCGTTCGCCGAAATGGCCGAAGCGGCGGCGATAGCGGTAGCTGGAGGTAATGGCCGAGGCGCCGAGGGTGCGGCCGTGATAGCCGCCTTCGAAGGCGAACATCAGGCTTTTGCCGCCCGTATAATTGCGCACCAGCTTCAGCGAATCTTCGACCGCCTGCGAGCCGCCGACATTGAAATGAACGCGCCCCTTGCGGCCGAACTTGCGCTCGGCATCCTGCGCGATCATCGTCGCAAGCTCGACCTTCTCGCGATGCAGATATTGCGAGGCGATTTGCGGCAGCCGGTCGAGCTGCCGATGCACGGCGGCATTCAGCCTCTCGTTGCGATAGCCGAAATTGACGGCGGAATACCACATCTGCAGATCGAGAAACGGCGTCCCCTTTGCGTCATAGACGTAGGAGCCTTCGCATTCCTCGAAGAATTTCGGTTCCGCCGCGTAGTGGACCGTATCGCCATGCGAGCAATAGGTCTCCTCCAAAAATCGCAGCTCGGCTTCCGACTTTTCGGTGAGCGCGGTGTTTTCTTTGAAGGCTTCGGCGTTGACAATGTTCATAATGAACCTCTCGGTCTGGTTATGCGATTGAGGATTGGAGCAGTGCGCGGGGGGCCCGCGCGATGCCGGGAAGGGCGGCTTGCATCTTGGGGATCAAGTCGGTGAAATCGTCGAAGGCGATGTAGGAAATGCCCTGGTCGCTGCAGTAATCGGCGAGCTTGCCCTTGGCGAAGACGAGACCGGCCCGGCCGGAGACGCAGAAATCGCTCCGCCCATCGCCGATGTAGATCTGCCGCTCGATGCCGCCGATGACCTTGCATTTGCAGACGCCCGAGCCTGCCGAACAGCCGGCTGTCGCCGCCGAAGGTGCAAGCGCATAGGTGTCGTGACCCTCGACGACCCGATGGGTCAGGATATTGGCGATGACGGGCAGATCCCTGATCCCGTTCAGCGCCAGGACGTGGCGAATGAAGTAATCGACGCCGTCACTGACGACGGTGATCGGCAGACCGTTATCGCTGCAGTAATCACGGAAGGCCACGAAGCCGGGATCGATTGCCACGGTGTCGAGGAGTGCGTCGAGCTCGTGCCGGTTTGCCCGGATGAGGGGGATCTGGCGGCGCATGCACTCGGCTGACCCGATCCGACCGTCCTTCCATTCCTGCTCGATATCTTCCCATTGCGGATCGGCGAAGCAGGACAGGACGATATCCGTCACATCCTGAATGGAAATCGTACCGTCAAAATCGGAAAATACCTGCATCCAATAGCCCTTCGACTTGATCCGCGGCTGTGTCTACCGGGAGTCGATGAGGCAAGCCTGAGGGCAAAATGATGCGAAAATGAAAAATGAACGGACGCCGCCAGCAGCGCCTCAGTCGCGGCCCTCAGTCTCTGGGCAGGCGCAGTTCGACCCGCAGGCCGTTCCCCCAGGGGGGTGTCGAAAGCGCTATCGACACGGAAAGTCGCTCGGCTGTATCGGCGACAATCGCAAGGCCAAGGCCGGCGCCTTCGGCCTGCAGCGTGTCCAGGCGATAGAACCGCTTGAAGACGGCCTCACGTTCCTCCTCGGGGATGCCAGGTCCGCTGTCGCTGATCGAGATCAGCCAGAAATCCGCCTCGGGGGAGACCATGACTTCGATCCTGCCGCCGACCGGGGTGTATTTGATGGCGTTATCAAGCAGGTTGCTGATCATGACCTGCAGCAGTGACTCGTCTGTGCGAACCTGAGCCGCTTCCGTACCCTCCAGGGAAACGTCGAGACCGCGGCTGGAGATGATCTTTCCGAAATCCGCGAGCGTCGACGCGATCAACCCATAAAGCGAAACCGGCACCAGATTGAGCGGATGGTGGCTCACGCGTGCCAGGCGCAGCAACTGTTCGATCAAGTGCATTGCCCTGTTGTTGCTGGCCACCAGATCCGCGATGATCGGCTTGCGTTCCTGTTCGCTGTCGCTCTTGTCCAGCATCTGCAGGAGCAGCTTGACGCTTGCCTGCGGCGTGCGCAGTTGATGGGCGGCAAGATCCGAGAAACGCCGCTCCAGTGTCAGGGAGCGGCCGAGCTTTTCGAGCAGGTGGTTGATCGAACGGCCAAGGGGCAGGAGATCCCGCGGCAGATCCTCGACGAGGATGGCCGAAAGGTCGTCCGGCGAGCGCGTGCGGATCTGATAGACCAACCCGTAAATGGCGCGCAGGCCGCTGCGGATGCCAAGCCAGATCAGAAAACCGATGACGGGCACAAGAACCAGCAGCGGAAAGAAGAGGTTCAGGAGGATGTTGGAGACCAGCGTCTGGCGCAGCGAAATCTTCTCGCCGACTTCCATGATAATGCCGGAATCGGGGATCGGCAGCGAATAGACGCGCCAATTCTCTCCCTTATAGGCCAAGTCGGTGAAGCCGACCTTCTGGTGCGACACTTCGGGCGGGAAGGCCGTGCTGCTGTAATACATAATCTTATCGTTCACCCAGGCGCGAAACATATGCGCATCGGCGTAATCGTCGGCGTCTTCATTGAAGGCAAGCTGGTTATCCATGCTGAAGTCGACGTCATCGACCTGCTGGGGCGTGCGATCCAACGAATGCTTCAGCCGATAATGCAGCAATCTCCACAACACATTCGCGTCATTGATGAGCTGCGCGTCGTAGATATTGTTGATCTCGCGCGTGGCGCTGCTGAAGGCGAAAGCGCCGATCACCATAATCGCCACCACCACGACTGGCGCGATCCTGAGGAAGAGCTTGCGGGTAAGGGTGGATTTCCTCATCGGTCGATCATGTACCCGACGCCGCGGATGGACTTGATGAAGTCGGTGCCGAGCTTCTTGCGCAGATTGTAGATCGTAACCTCGATGGTATTGCTTTCGACAGTGCTGTAGGCATCATAGAGCGCGTATTCTATGTCGTTCTTCGTCACGTATCGGCCGCTGCGCTCCATCAGCACCTTGAGGAGATGAAATTCCTTGGCCGTAATATGCAGCTGCATATTGGCTTTTCGGGCGACCATCGCCGACGGATCCACCTCGACGTCGCCGCACCGCAACAGGCTTTCCGTCCGTCCGTCGCGGCGCCGGATGAGCGCCCGCAGACGGGCAAGCAGTTCATCGAGATCGAAGGGCTTGACCATATAGTCGTCCGCTCCCTCATCAAGGCCTTCAACCTTGCGCCTTATCGCATCGAGAGCTGTCAGCAGCAGGATCGGAACGGTGTTTCCGGCCCGTCGCATTCCTTTCAAAACGTCGATGCCACTCAGGATCGGCAGGTTGATGTCGAGTATCACGGCCGCAAAATCGGAATGCTCCGCCGCATCCAGGCCGGACTGGCCATCGCGCATCCAGTCAACGCCATAGGCGTGCTTCTCGAGCGCCTTTTTCAGCGATGAGCCGAGAATGCTGTCGTCTTCAACAAGCAATATGCGCATGTTCACTTCATCCTCGATACACGCAAGCGCACGGATGTGAATTCCGGTTTGGAGCATTGTTATGCTGGAAAACGCAATGCCGGACGCAATATGCCATAGCGTAAAATCTCCTTTTGGCTTCAATTTGCCACAGGCCGTGCGCGGAACATCGTCGTCTGCGGCGGAGAATTTTGGCTGTCGTCAAGTTCCATAAGCTATCTTATGCGATCAAGATGTGTAGCGGCTATTTAGTAATGCGACAGTTGGGCCAGTTAGAGATGCGACAGTCTCGCCTCTCGATGTTCTGGTCAATGCCAACGTTGGGAGCAAGGATGACGACCTTCAACCTGGTCGAGACCATGTGCGGTCGGAGTCGTCATGTCCTGTTTGATCACCATGTCGCAGAAAGAATTGCATCGCCTCGAAGTCATCCAGAAGATTCGTGACGAACGCCTGAGCGTCGTCCAGGCTGCCGAGCTGCTCGCGCTTAGTCGAAGTCAGGTCCATCGGTTGCTACGAGCCTATGACCGGGATGGTCCAGCTGGCCTCGTTTCGAAGAAGCGATCGCAGCCGAGCAACCGGCGCCACAGCGAGGAGTTTCGCAATGCGGCGCTGGATCTGATCCGCGAGCGCTATCTGGATTTCGGTCCGACGCTGGCGCGGGAGAAGCTGATCGAGTTGCACCGGATCTCTGTCGCCAAGGAGACGCTGCGGCAATGGATGACCGAGGCTGGCATCTGGGTCTCGCGTCGCGAACGCAAGAAGCGGGTTTTCCAACCACGCGGCCGGCGCGATTGCTTTGGCGAACTGGTGCAGATCGATGGCTCGCATCACTGGCGGTTCGAGAACCGCGGCCCCAAATGCGCCCTGCTTGTCTATATCGATTACGCCACCGGCAAGCTCTTGCATCTTCGCTTTGCCGGATCGGAGAACACGTTCGACTATCTGCATGCGACGAAGGCTTATCTGCAGCAATGGGGCAAGCCGCTGGCTTTCTACAGCGACAAACATGGTGTCTTTCGATCGACGCATCCGTCGAAGAAGGACAGGACAAGCGGTCTGACGCAGTTCGGCCGGGCGCTCGATGAGCTCAACATCGATATCATCTGCGCCAACACTCCGCAGGCCAAGGGTCGGGTGGAACGTGCCAACCAGACATTGCAGGATCGGCTGGTCAAGGAGATGCGGCTTCGCGGCATCGATACGATCGAGGCGGCCAATGCCTATGCGCCTGAGTTCATGGCGGATTTCAACGCGCGCTTTGGCAAGCCGCCACGCAATCCGAAAGACATGCACCGACCGCTGGCCGATCATGAGAACCTCGATGGCGCCATGTGCCGCAAGGAAGTGCGCACCCTGTCGCAATCGCTGACGCTACGCTACGACAAGGTGCTGTTCATTCTCGATCCGACCGAGATTTCCAGGCCATTGGCAGGTCAGAAGGTCGTGGTCTGCGACTATCCAGACGGACGCCTCGAGATCATGCACGAGAGCTTCACCCTGCCCTACCGAACGTTCGACACGTTGCGCTCGGTGCATCGTGCGGAGGTCGTCGACAACAAGCGGCTGGACGACATGCTGTCGATCGTCGCCGAGATGCAGGCCGACCGCGAACAGCAGCGCAGCAAGAGCGGTCCGCGCCGCACCGGGCAGAAGGATCATATGTTTGGCATTCGGGACGGTAGCACAGCCAACGGCTATCAGAAGCGTGGTCGCAAGCCGGGGCGGCGGACGGATTTCATGAATGATCCTGAGGTGATTGCGCGGCGAGAGAAAGCGCTATTGAGGCAGCCAGCGGCGGAATAAAGATCGTCAATGCACGCCAATGTCGCTTTGCGTATCTGATTCCAGCTGCAGGCAGGCGGACCAAAGCGGCGTCTTGTGGAAGGCTCCGTCTTGAAGAAGCGTGAGCCCCTCTCGTGCCTCATAAAGCAGGCCCAGCCAGCACAGGCGCCGCAGGACACCATATTGGAGATCGGATTTCAGCTCCCAGGCTTCCAGGGTCATTTCGGTGTCGGACAGAGGTGCCATGTCTGGATAGAGGATCTTTACAACGTCCAATGGCGTGCAGCCCTCTCTCGCCTTGATATTGAGAAGATTGAGGAACATGCGCCACCAACGTAACCGAGCTTGTATCTCTTCTTGGCGCTCGGTGGCGTGGACATACGAATAGAGATAATCCGTGGCGACCAGATCGAAGAAGGCTTGCGGGTTCACCAGAAACTCGCGGCCGCGTCTGGTTGGCAGCAGCACATCCTTTTTCCGGCGGAGAAGCTTCAGATGGCGGGTCATGTCCCGCACGACCCAGAGCGGCGGCATGTCGCTTTCGTTCAGCACTTTGTTCACGCTGTAGAGGTCTTCGGCTGTGAAGTCGGGCCAGAGGAAGTTCACAGCGGCCCAATGCACGAACTTGCGGTTCATGGCGCCGGTCGCCGTCAATCCTATGCCACCCTCGCCGTCAGCATAGGCAACGGACAGAAGCATGCCGCGAAGAAGAGGTGACAGCGCGGCGACATCGACGTCACCCTGCAGCTTTATTTCCGGAAGCATCGTGCGGCTTTGATCCCTATCCGCCCCATGCGGTGTAAAGGAGTATCAGCCGGCGACGGAACAATTGCTACTGAGAAAGCTAAAGCCGAAGGGGTGCCTCTCACCCGCCCCCGCTCCGCCCTTTCAACCCGGCCCAGCCGGCCGGATCGGGGGCTGACCATCAGAACCAGTGTCGCGTTTCTAACTGGCTGGCGAAGTCGCAGCACTAATCAGCTTTGACAAGGTATGTAGCGAGAGGGACTGGGGATCGAGGTTGACTTCTCACTTCCTGCCGAGCGGGTCGTGCGCAGCCTCAACCAGATCATCGAATGGCGGGGCAAGCCGCTGGCAATCAGGGTTGATAATGGCCCTGAATATG